>WNGE01000364.1_pt1 | contig 92921 bp, 81 predicted proteins | sample 5400651 | NCBI WGS metagenome assembly WNGE01 (sample SAMN13153370, study PRJNA577476) | soil metagenome | isolation source: 60 cm soil or saprolite under grassland replicate 2 | place: USA:California | collected 2016-06-15 | reverse complement strand
TGGACGCCCAAGGCAAATCTGTTCAGGGTAACACTAAACTCGGGACCGTCCGGGACACTTATCAAAAGTGATCGGCTTAGAAGTTTCAGGTTTCAGGTTTCAGGTTTCAAGTTTCAAGTTTCAAGTTTCAGGAGTGCTCATTGACTTGTAACTTGAAACCTTAAAACCTGAAACTTTCAAAACCTGAAACCCGAATTTATTACGGAACGATCCGGAATTTGGCCGATGGAGACAGGGTTTGCTTCGTCACGTGATCGCGAATGCGAATGAATACCTCATATTCACCCGGCGCGAGACTTCTGGTTTCAATTAACCGAGTCAGTCGGGATGCGATTCGATCGAGTCTGGCTTACCCGAATAAGGAATTTCGGATTGGTGTCCGGCTCGGCATGTCTGCCTCCTTCGACGGTTGGCTTGGCGGTCTGAAGACCACGATCATGGCGGGAATTGGGGAAACCAGTCGAATTGAAAAAGAACGGCGGCGACTTTCTCAGCTCGGCGCCGTCTTAGAGGATGCTCATTGAACGACGGTAAATTTCTCTGTTGGTGAAAGAGTTTGTCCCGACACGCGGTCGCGAATGCGAATGACAATCTGGTACTCGCCAGTCGGAAGTGTTCGTGTGTCGATCAGCCGAGCCAAAGTCAGGCGCTGGCCTGAATCGCTCATGCCGCGCCAGTCTTCAGCCTGCTTACCAACCTCTTTGCCGTCCTTCAAAAGCGCATACTCGACGTCGACTGAGGGGCGTAAGGTCGTCTGATCGATGCCGGCGTTGTACACCTGCATGAACACTCCGACCGGCTGGCCCCGGTGATATGTGCCCGAGACGTTGGGAATTACCTTCGTTGTTCCAATTACAAACTGTCCCACGGCCGGCTTGTCAATCAAACTCTCCATCTTGGCGGCCAGCACGAGTGTTGAGGTCGAAAGCTTTTGCTGATCGTACTTGGGAACGGTGAAGCCAACGTGTCGAATCCCAGTAGCTCCGGACGCGACGTCACGCACAATTACGTCAACTTTGTACGTGCCCGGTGGCAGTGGAACCGCCTTCTGATAGGCAGACTTGCGATCCTTGGCTTCGGTTAACTCCTGTGGTGTTGCGGTCGTGATCACGGGATCTTCAAAAACCGTGACGCGACGGCCGGCCACGGAAGTAACCCTGCCGAAGATGTTCATCCGTGCCTGCTGCAAGCCGCCACTATCCTGAAAAACAAGATCTTTATTTTCAGCTTGAATGGTAAACGCAGTAATTACCCGCTCGTCCGATTGCCGGAAGAAATCGACGCGCACATCAAAGTTAAGCGGATTCTCTTCTATCACTCCGGTGTTAACGGCTGTGGCCAGGTCGTTGAATTTCACTTGAGGCGGGCGGCTGAGGTCTGCAAGCAATTGCAGACGAGAAAATGGACTATCCTGCTCGCGCTGGTATCCCGGATTTCCGATACCACCGAGGTTGGCGACTCGATCACTCTTATCGGACAAGCCCAGTTGCTCTGAAAGGGTTAAGCCGGCCCCTGGGATCATCAGCATCGCATCTTTTTCGTTTGGGTTCCGAGCGATACGATACTCTCCGCTGCCCGTTGGATCCACAAACTCGATCTCAACCCCAGACCCAACGCCCGCAAGGTAACGATAGAACCAGGTCTCAAAAGGATAGGTTGAAGTTGATCCACCCCCTTCGTACGACGGCCTCTCGTACTGGCCACCCATGGGGTGCGTTTCCCGCTCGTCGGGCTTTCCGTACATTATCCAAATCCGACCACGATCACTCTTCCAGCCGGGAATGCCCGAGGCAAAGTGTTCATTGGCATAGGCGACGCGCTCGTAGTATTCCTCTTTGAATTCATTTTCATCCGTATCCGGATCGGGATCGCGTCGACGCCAAAACTCTTCGATAAAACGCTCCCGCTCGTCGTCTGTCTGCAGCTTCTTAAAGGCCTTCCGTTCTTCATCCGTAATGATGTAGGCCACGTCCTTCTCGAGCCAATCTTTATAAGCCTTCTTCAGTTCAGGCTTAACATTTCGCGGTTTCTCTGACGGATCCTGAGGTTTCTGCGCAGTCTGGGGGTAGGACAAGGCTGCGGCGAACGTTACTGCAGATAACAGAACCATCAGCCGGAAGAACAGTTTCAGGTAAGACATGCAAAACTCCTATAACACGTTGTACAACTTATCCTTAGAGACGGCAGCGGCGCCGGTCAAATGCAGAAGAAAATAAATTCTACGGTTTCGCCGAGAACACAGTCAAGATGCCCAAAAAGTGACGCTTCGTTGCCTGTCCCGACATGCTAAGAACCCGCCAAAACCAGCCCAGTGCAGGACAACGACTTTAAGAAGTTGTTCGCGGTCTACTGAAAATCCAGGCTACGAAAATCGAAACAACATAGAGCACGAGCATTGGTGCGGCGAAAAGCATCATGTTTGGTATGTCATTGGTCGGAGATAACACGGCGGCTGCTATCAGGATCACGATGATCGCGGTACGCCAGATGCGAATCAGGAACCCGGCAGTGACGAGGCCAATGCGCGCCAGAACGTAGGTGACCGCGGGCATCTGAAAAACCACACCCATGCCGAGCATGACAATGATGATGAAATCAAAATAGTCGTCGGCTTTTAAAAGCAGCCGAAAATCCTGTCCTAGTCCGAGCAGGTATTTCGCTGCCGGAGGAAAGATAACCTTGTAAGCGAATATCGCACCGAGCACAAAGGAGATCGAAGACAAGGCTATGAACGGCGTTACATATGCACGCTCATGCGGATAAAGACCAGGTGATACAAAGCCCCAGATCTGCCACAGCAGGAATGGTATTGAGAGGGAAATTGCAGCGTAGAGCGATACCTTGACGTAAAGAGAGAAAGGCTCGAGGGCGGTCGTCACGATCAGCTTGTCGTTAACTCCAACATAAGGTTGGGGCAACGATGCAAAGTCGACGGGAAGTCGAATGCCTTTCGGAACAACAGCGTTGCCTGCGTAAAGAGCTTCATCAGTGAACAGCCCGAGGTGTCCTTGAGTATCTTTCGCGACGCGAGCCATTACCGAGGCCCCGACGGGAATCACGCTCGTTCCCAGCTTCGTTTCTTCGGGGAATACGTACCTTCCGTTGTCACCTTCTTTCAAACTGCTAAGCGAGGCAATGGTCAGTTGACCGTTGAGGCTTGCGAGCGGAGTTTCGCGCCGTTGAGCTTCGGCTAAAGCTTGCTCAACTGGCACCGCCAGAAAGTTGTAAATCCGATCAGACACAAACCAGCAAGCGGTGGCGGCGAGAAAGACAAAAACAATCGAGCGGATAAGGCGGCGACGCAACTCGTCCAGGTGTTCCAGAAAGGACATCTGGCCACCGAGTTCTTCTTCTGTTCCTTTCGGGAGGGAGCGTGGTCGTAAGAAGGTTGACATCAATTGAAAATACTACCTACAGCCATTCGCGCTTGGGCAAGGATTCAGATTTTGCGCCGTCGTTAGTGTCCGTCAAGTTAGTTTCTGAACCCGAAAACTCGGACAGACCTGCTGATGACTGCCTGGCCATCACGTGTTCGGCGGGAATCGGTGATACAGAAGGCTCATCGAGCTGTCTTCGTTCATCGTGGTCCAATATAGAATCATCGTCTCCGAGTTTAGTGTTGTTTGTTCCAGTTTCGGTCCGAGCACTCTCCAGAGCGACTTCTCTTTCCCACGTTCGTTTGAAATCCTCGGAAGCCTTGCGAAACTCTGCAAGACTCTTGCCGATTGTGCGACTAAGCTGCGGCAGCTTGCGGGGACCGAAAAACATAAGGGCAATAACAAGAATGAAAAGAAGTTCCGTGCTGCCCAGCGAATCAAGTATTAGCGCTAACACGTCCTGAATCTTACCTTCCGTAAAAAGCTGAGACCCTGAACTGGGAAAAATGATCTCGTGCGAACACCTGGCGATGCACAAAGGGATTGTATCGCGTCGCTCGTGAAAGCAGAAGGCAGGCCACCAAGACCAAACGGCTGTGCGTGACTCAGGGAGAGCATTCGACCTTTACGTTGCGATTTGCTGGATGAAGTAGAGATCTGCTCAACCCCACCCACTACCAGCGACTCTGCTTTCTTGACAGCGTCAGTGGTCTCGCGTAACGCTGTGGCTCGGACCAAGAACAGTGCGTGGGCACGGAAGGTTTAACCGATGGCAGAGAAACTCGCCGGCGATACAGCAGACCTGGCTGGTGCAGGCGCATGGGAACAGCTTCACCATCTCGCCACAGTAGCTGAAGCGGTTGCTGCAACTACAAAAAAACTGGAGAAGGCGGCGCTGCTCGGGCGGTACTTTAAGCAACTTGATGATGTTGATCTAAGTCGTGCCGCACGCTATTTTGCGGGTCATCAGTTTCCATTGAATGACTCGCGAACTACCAACGTCGGTGGCAGCATCATCAGCGAAGCACTAAGTCAGGCAACTGGTTTCACAACCGAAGATTTACTGCCCCGCTATGTGAGATTGGGCGACGCCGGCGAAACCGCCTATGAAGTTGTCAAAGAAGCGAAACATTCTCACGAACAGCCAGCCATCACACTTGCCGAAGTAGAATCAATCATCACAAGACTGAGTGAAACCCGAGGCACGAAAAACAAGACGGGCTTGCTGGCGACCGTATTGCGCCAGGCGACCTCGTTGGAAGCCAAGTATTTGGTGAAGCTGTTGATAGGCGACTTGCGAATCGGGTTGCGAGAAGGACTGGTGGAAGACGCCATAGCGCGAGCCTTCGAGCGGCCTTTAGCGCACGTTGCGCAGGCAAACATGCTTCTCGGTGATATTGGCGAAACTGCTGTACGCGCGAGAACAGATGATCTGCGCGACATCAGCATGCGCCTTTTTCATCCGATCAAGTTCATGCTTGCCACACCGGCAGCCGATCTAGCAGACATCGCCCGCACTATGCCGGTGGAGTTTTTTGTTGAGGACAAGTTTGATGGAATTAGAGCTCAGGCGCATACCAAAGCCGGCCATGTAGCAATCTACTCGCGAACGATGGACGAAATTTCCGTGCGGTTTCCAGAGCTCATTGAGCCTTTGAAGAGTCTTCCGCGAGATGCCGTGATAGATGGCGAGATCGTTCCCGCACGCGGTGAAAAAATTCTGGCCTTTAGCGAGTTGCAGAAACGTCTGGGTCGCAAGAGCATCAGTGAAGAACTCTTAGCGAAGGTCCCGGTCGTACTAGTTGCGTATGACCTGCTTTATGCCGGCGGAAAGATATTAATCGACGAATCTCTGGAAGCGCGGCGGCGGATTCTCGAAGAAATAATTCCTCAGGAAGGAATAATTCGCGTGTCGCGGGCGACCCGGTTTCGTGAAGTGAACGCTTTGGACGATGAATTTACCGCGGCCCGCTCAAGAGGAAACGAAGGCTTGATGATTAAGAGTCCCGCCTCGGTATACAAGCCTGGACGCCGTGGACGAGAGTGGCTAAAGCTTAAGCGCGCCATCGCAACGCTTGACGTGGTGGTGACTGCCGTTGAAGTGGGACACGGCAAGCGTCGCAATCTGCTCTCCGACTACACATTTGCTGTGAGGCGTTCTGAGCAGGAAGAGGAGTTATTGAATATTGGAAAAGCCTACTCCGGATTGACTGATGCGGAACTCGAGACGATGACCGACTGGTTTCACAACCATACGATACGCGAATTTGCGCATGGGAGAGTCCGAATCGTCGAGCCGCAAATCGTGCTCGAGGTCACGTTTGACCGTGTTCAAGAATCCAAGCGCCACAAGAGTGGATACGCTCTCCGGTTCCCCAGAATCCTTCGGTTGCGACCAGATAAAGACGCAGCCGAAATCGACACGCTCGAGACGGTTCGAAAGCTCGTAGAGAAAAATAACTGACGTTGATCCGGAGAGTCTCGGAACGACATCTAACCGGGAACAGCAAGATTTCCTTCTGTCACGGCAAAAGCTACCTCCCAGAATGGTTTGCCGAAAGGCCCAAGAAAAGATCTCCAGCCTCCAACTCCGCCGGTCATCTTGCAAAAACAGGATTGCTTTCTCAGGCAGGTTCGGCGTAGGATGCAGCCGTTAAACGCCCCCTTGCCGGGCGCACTTCAGGATCTGTGGGCAATTCACACACAAGCGACCGGCCACAGGTAACCTAATCCCGGCCAGGTCGTAATGCAACGGCTCTTGCGACGTGTTACTGCCCTTAGTAGAACTAGAGCATGCCAAGCAGCAGTTCGATTAAAAGATCACCAAACGCGTCACTCATGTCCACTGTAGTGGACGTATCGTTCACGCAGTTCGGTGCTACGGCAGGCGGCGGCTGAATTGTCGGGGTTTGTACATCCCCGGCATAAGCGGGAATACTGAGCGCCAAGCTGAGAATGGCCGCTGCACAGAATAGGTTTCGGGTCTTCATTCTTGACTCCTAGGGGATGTTGATTGGTTTACGCTCGTTAAACACAAGACTGGTTTGCGACCGAAAGGTCCTTTGACGAGGCGCATCATAGCTGCGTCATCACTGCTGTGCAAGGATTCTTGCAGTATCATAAAAAGGAAGGCCTTCTATGACTTTACAAATACAAGCGTCGCTAAACGCGCATGCCTCAACATCGAGCCCCGATTATGACGTGTATGACCGTTGTTTGACAGCAAAACAGCTGGAAGCAGCAGGTGAATATCAGGCGGCGCGAACGGCTCTTGGAGATCGATGGCAACGAGTAGGCGAGCGACCCAGACTCGACGATTTGAGTGGCGTGGTACGCGCTGAGTTACTCCTTCGGGCAGGAACGCTTACGGGTTGGATTGGAAGCTCACAGCAGATTGAAGAGGCGCAGGAGTTTGCGAAAGACCTGATCTCTGAAAGCCTAAGAGGATTTACAGAACTGGGCTTGACGGAGAAGGTAGCAGATGCGCAAGTCGATCTTGCGGTCTGTTATTGGCGGGCTGGTGCTCTCGATGAAGCTCGCGTCACTTTGACGGAGGTTCTAAATCGAACTGAAGAGAAAAGCGAACCGAGATTGCGCGCTCTCGCAAACCTCGCGCTCTTGGAGAGAGTAGCGGGCAGGTATCGAGAAGCATTGGACATTCAGACTCAGGCTGCGCCCCTTTTCGAACAGAGCAGCAATCATGCTCTTAGAGGAAACTTTCATAACGTCTCCGCTCAGGTCTTAAAAGAACTTGGTCTGGCGGAACATCGTGAAGAGTACATTGATCGCGCGCTAATGGAATATACGGCGGCTAGCTATCATTTTGAGCAGGCTGGCCATGCTCGCTACCAGGGACGCATCGAGAACAATCTTGGTTCACTGTTTACCAGTATCGGTAGGCACGAAGAAGCGTATGAACACCTCGATCGCGCTCGTGCATTATTCGTAAACCTCAAAGATAGGGGTATGGTTGCTCATGTGGATGAGACTTGCGCCAGAACGCTTCTCGCTGAGGGCCGCAATGCTGAAGCCGTTAAGATGGTTAGCGGCTCCGTGCGTGTGTTCGAAGCAGGCGATGAAAGTTCTGCTCTTGCTGAGGCGTTGACTACCCAGGGGACTGCTTTGGCGCGGCTCGAGGAAGTCAATGATGCTCTCGATAGTTTCCAACGAGCAATCAAAGTAGCGGAACAGGCGGGAGATAATCACGCTCGCGGGCTCGCGGCGTTGGCGGTTGTCGAAGAGCTTTCCTCGTTCATCGCCGCTGATACGTTGCGCGCCTATTATCTACAGGCAGAATCCGTTTTGCCGGGATCTCAAAATCCAGGAATTAAAATGCGGTTGGGAGAGTGTGCGCGTCGTATTCTGACCGCTGAAGACAGATCAGGCATATCGGTTAAGACCGCGACATTCGCGGGTAGTAATCATAAATCAGGCGCGCCGGTACAAATGGCTTGTGTGCTTGAAGAAGAGGTACTTCGCTATGAGGGCAACCTTATCAAACGAGCCCTGCAAGAGTCTGATGGCAGCGTGACCCGTGCGGCCCGTTTGCTCGGCGTAACCCACCAGGGTTTAGCTTTTATTCTTAACGGCCGACACAAAAGTCTCTTGAGTTCACGTAAACCCGCAAAGCCCCGACGACGCAGCATCATCCGCTATCACTGAAAGCGCTTTAGTAACGCAAGCTGTTAGCTTGCGTTATTCCGACGGCAGGCTCACCTCCCCATGGTTCGAGGCAAGCTAACAGCTTGCGTTACTACAGCTTGCGTTACTAAGGAAATTGGAGTGCCCACAAGGCGTTGCCAGAACGGGGCAACTCATTTGTGTTAATTTGTTCTCTAACTGCCGCTTCCCATATCATCTGAGCTCAATAAGGAAACGCACCTGAAGCGAGACCATAATCCTAAATGAAGTCCAAAAAGCCGCCACTCATGATTTTTTTGCTGCTGCTTGTCGTCGGCGTCCACGCCCAGACCCCAAGACAAAGAGGAACAGCCAGACGTTCGGCTCCAAGATCCGTGGCGGCCCAGCCAACTCCCGAACCTTCGGCGCTGCCGGCAAGCCCCGCCCTGCCCGGACAACCGGAAACACCGATACCAATCGTAACTGTCAATGGACAAACCATAACGACGGCGGACATTGATCAGTCAGTGCGCGGTGAAGTGGATAAGCTAAGCGGCAAGATCGCGGCGGCGCCTAAGCAGGTTTTGGAGCTTCAGATCAACACGATACTACTGGAGGTGGAGGCTAAGAAACGACACACCACTTCGCAGCAATTGTACGACGCTGAGGTGACCAAACGTATAACGGAACCCACCACAGCAGAAATCAGTGCTTTTATTGCTCAGAATCGCACTCAGTTGGACCAAACCGATGATCTCAATGCGCGAGTCACGGCTTACATGCGAGCTGACCGCGAAGCAAAGCTTTCAGATGATCTAGTGCGTCGATTACGGACAACGAATTCGATAGTCGCAGGAGTAGACATCAATACGGCGAATCTTAGTCCGAACGCCGTGGTCGCAACGGTTGCGGGTCAGCCGATCACTGCGGGTTCATTGGGCGAACGTCTGAAACCGGTAATTTACAAGATGCGAGCAAGTGCTTATGAAATGCAGAAAGAAGCAGCCGAGCAAACCATCGACAACATTCTGCTGCTGGCAGAAGCCAATCGCCGGAACATTGGACCGGAAGAGATAGTTCGCGCTGAGGTGAGTCAGAAGGTGCATACGCCGACAGAAGCCGAAGTTAGCAAGTTTTTTTCTGAAAACCGGGAACGAATTAAAGGAGACCTCGACGCAGTGAGAAATCAGCTCGCAATCTATTTGCAGGAGGAAGACCAACATCGTTTGCAGCGAGCAATGTCGGAACGCCTTCGAAAGGGAGTTGACATTCGTTGGTTGATTTCGGCACCTGTCCCGCCGATTCAATTAGTCAGCACCGACGACGATCCATCTCGCGGGGCTCCGAATACCCCTGCCACGGTTGTTGAGTTTACGGATTTCCAGTGTCCTGCGTGCGCTGCGATGCATCCGGTTTTAGAAGAGGTGCTGAAATCTTATGGTGACAAGGTGAGATTTGTAGTGCGCGATTTTCCGCTGAACATTCATGCGAATGCTCGGAAGGCGGCTGAGGCGGCAAATGCTGCGAATGCCCAGGGAAAGTTTTTTGAGTATACGGCGTTGTTGTTCAAGCGGCAAAACGCGCTAGATGTCCCATCGTTGAAAAAGTACGCGAGTGAACTGGGGCTGGATCGCGCCCGGTTTGATGCCGCGCTGGACAATGGCACCTACTCAGGCGAAGTGAGGCACGACATCCAGGATGGAGAGATCTACGGCATCGACAGTACACCGACGATTTTTGTCAACGGTGTGAAACTAGACACGTTGAGCGCAGAGGCGCTTCATGCTGCTATCGATCGCGCACTGGCCGGGAGCGCAGCGGCTAAACCTCCAGCAAAGCCATAACCGACGGATCCACGAAACGACACGAATAACCTACACTGGACTTGAAGCTCGGCCCGCAGCATAGTATTTGCCAGAGTCAGTTTCAGCCTTTCTATTCTTTCTTGCGAGGATTTTAGCTGTGGTTGTGTCACTCAAGCCGGAACGTCTTAAGCGATACAAAGACATCGTCATGCTTCTGGCGAAGTATGGGCGGTCCGACTTGGTGCGCCAGGCGGGACTGGGAGAAACGCTTGAGTGGGACGGGGTTACAGCCGCGGAAAAAGCCCCGGAAGCGCAGGATCTCGCCTCCGATTTGGAAAGGCTTGGACCCACCTTTATTAAGCTCGGGCAACTTCTATCAACCCGGGGAGATCTTTTCCCTGCTCCATATCTCGAGGCGCTTTCACGCCTTCAGGATCAAATCGAGCCCTTTCCATTCGAGGACGTGGAAAGAATCGTGGCGGGTGAACTCGGCGTGCGGATTTCGAAGGCCTTTGCTGATTTCGAGACGCAACCACTCGCAGCCGCATCACTCGCCCAGGTGCATCGAGCCTACCTTCGGGACGGTCGCGCCGTGGTTGTGAAAGTTCAGCGTCCTGGGATTCGAGATCAGATCGTTGCTGATCTGGAAACGCTTGCTGAAGTAGCGCGTTTTGTCGACTCACACACAGATTTGGGCAAGCGCTATGAGTTTGGAAATATGCTTGGCCAACTTCGGAAGAGCTTGTTGCGCGAGTTGGATTTCAAGCTCGAGGCAAACAACCTGATTACTTTTGGCGACAATTTGCGCGAATTTGAGAGCATTGTGGTTCCCGAGCCAATTGACGATTTCACCACCTCCCGCGTGCTGACAATGGACTACATAGAGGGCAAGAAAATAACCACCCTTAGCCCGTTGAGATTGATAGAGATCGATGGAGCTGGTCTGGCCCATGATCTATTCCACGCATATTTGAAACAGATTTTGGTTGATGGATTTTTTCACGCTGATCCCCATCCAGGAAATATTTTTCTCACTGACGATGATCGTATTGCGTTGCTGGATCTGGGTATGGTGGGCAGGATACAAGTGCGTTTCCAAAACAATCTGCTGCGATTATTACTCGCGATCAGTGAGGGCCGAGGTGATCAGGCGGCGGAAGTTTCCATAGCGATGGGCGAGCCGAGAGAGAAATTTGATCGAAGTGAATTTACCCGGCAGGTGATAGACCTGGTAACGCAACACACTGATTCAAATGTCAGTAATATCGACGCGGGACATGTTGCGCTTGAGATTGCGAGAATCTCAGCGGATTGCTGGTTCAGGCTTCCCGCTGAATTTACGATGATTGCCAAAACTCTGCTCAATCTCGATCGGTCAGTAATGACACTCGACCTTGGATTTACCCCCAACGCGGTTATCCGAGAGCGCGCCTCGGAGATACTACAAAGAAACTTAATTAAGAGTGTCGCCCCAGGAAACTTGCTTACCAATGCAGTTGAGGTGAAAGATTTCGTCGAACAGCTACCCGTGCGATTGAATAAGATTTTGGACACGATCGGAAACAATGATTTGAAGTTGGATATCCAAGCCTTCGACGAAAAGATACTGCTTGACGGGTTCCAGAAGGTGGCAAACCGCATCACGCTCGGTCTGGTTGTTGCAGCACTCATAGTGGGCGCAGCAATGTTGATGCGAGTCGAAACCTCATTTCGAATTTTCGGCTATCCGGGGTTGGCCATGATCCTCTTTATTTTGGCTGCCGCCGCAGGTGTTGTCCTCATTGTCAGTATCACATTCTACGACCATAAACCCGACAAGGATTGACGCTTCCCCGCGCAGTCCTTCGTTGCGGTCGTCTGATTATTACTCACACCCTCGTGCGCCAAGAAAGAGACGACTGCTGAACGTTGTTTAAAAACTCAAGAATTCCTCAAGGTGTTTGACATTAATAGACCCTTGGGGAGGGACAGGAACGTCGACCTGTTTAGGACGTCTCTATTCGTAACCGGTCAATCGGCATTCTTGATAGTGTTGGGGGATTGCAGTCTCTTGTATGTTTGTGATTGAGCCTTTCTTACTTCCGGAAATGACCGAGCCGCAGCTCATACTCGAGAAGCTGTCGATACCCGCCAAAACGGCTTCGAGTTCACGTCCTCGGCTCCTCTCTCTGCTGGAGAACAGCCTCAGTACGTGCACCTCTACGATCCTTAGCGCGCGAGCAGGCGCCGGCAAAACGACCCTGGCGGTTGATTTCGCTCAACGATGCGGCAGATCAGTAGCGTGGTACAAGGTTGATGCCCCGGATGGTGATCTGAGCGTCTTTTTTGAGTACCTAAGCGCCAGTATTAAGAAATCGCGACCTGCCTTTAGTGGCGCGAGCCTGGCCAGATATTTTTCGAGCGGCAATGACGACCGCGCGACAGCGATCGCGGAGGGCTTCCTTTACGCACTCGGAGAAAGTGCGGGAGAGCCGCTCTTAATCGTAATCGAGGATCTGCATTTGGTTTGCGATTCCTCGTGGCTGATGCCGTTTTTGAAGCGGTTACTCCCGCTTCTTCCGCCCGATGTTCACTTGGTGATAACTAGTCGGACTGTGCCGCCGGCCCCGTTATGGCGAATGCGATCAAAGCAGACTCTGGCGGTTATTGACGAAGAGTCGCTCAAATTCAATCGGCAGGAAGCAATTGAATTATTCGAGAAGTATGGCCTCTCACGTGAACAGGCTTTCATCGCGTTTGACCATACGCATGGACGAGCCGCAGCGCTCGCGAGCGTTGCCACAACACTGCACCTGTCGGAGCGGAGAGCGGCGGAATTAATCACGGAATCGGCAATTACTACAACTCAGGGGTAGCTGCAAACAGCAGTCAATTTTGAATAGCCTTCGAGAAAAAAAAGCTGCAGGTCTGGATCTTCCGGCGGGATCGAAGGCCGGTGGATTCAAGCCTTTTCGCTATACTACTCTGCCAATCTTCGAACGCACGGCGCAGAAGCCTCCCAATGCTTCCCAGGGGGCTCATCCAATCTGACGACAACTTCTTCCGACCCCAGAACAGCTTTACGAGAGTGGAATTGGCTCGTGCCGTAGCGTTGATTCAAAGATGGGGAACTCAGTGAGTGCCAAAAGTAGCGGACGAATAGACCGCGCTCCTTCCTACAAGGAAACCTATGAGCCAAGCCGGCCTAGATACACACGGGTGTCATATTCAAAGACCACCCTGTTGTTGACCGCATACTTCAAAAATACTTCCTGTAAAGCTTCTAACATTCGTAGAGAAGTCAAAGTTCCAGGCGCCGGGGTATACGAGGTTGATGAAACTCGACCTTTTACACCTTCACAGTCAAACTCCTGAAAATTCTCAAAGCTCTTGACTGACAGTTCACCGGGAGCGAAGAAGTTGGCAATTTCAGAAGAGGTATTTTCGTGACGCACCTCCTTATAATCTATGCCGTATTTCAGCAAGAGTTCCTCGTAGGCGCGCAAAAAAGGAGTTGAGTCGAGGCGGCGTTCGTTCCAAATAATAACCACCCATCCGCCGGGTTTGAGGATGCGCTCGAATTCGAGGCGGGTCTTTATCTGATCGAACCAATGAAACGCCTGCCCCGCCGTGACAAAGTCGACGCTATTATCTTGCAGAGTGGTTGACTCGGCGGAACCATTAACACTTCTGAATCGCTCAAGATTCACTAAAAGCCTTTCTGCGGCCAGACGCATGGCGGAGTTCGGCTCAACCGCTAAAACGTGGTTTCCATTCTGCAAAAAGATTTCAGAGAGTTTGCCTGTTCCTGAGCCAATGTCTGCAATGACCGATTCCACAGTTAGGCCGCATTCTGATCGCAAGGGATCTAGTATTTCGATGGGATAACCGGGTCGATACTTAACGTAGTCCTCAACTCGATTTGAAAAGCGTTCGATTGGGTTAGTCATCTATTCGCGAGTAAACAGAGCAGGGCCAGCCACGCGGTTCTGAGGAGGAAAATACTTAACAAACAATCGGTAGCCGAGCAATAACAGGAGTATGAATGCGAATGTCAGGGGCAAACGGGTGTCAGACTTTACCAGCATCCAGTAGTGAATTACTCCTAATACGCCCGCCACGTACACAAGCCGATGCAGCTTGATCCATAGTTTACCTCCGAGACGCTTGACCATCTTGTCGGTCGAAGTGACGGCTAGCGGAACCATTAGAAAAAAAGCCATCATGCCTATTGCGATGAACGGGCGTTGACCTACGTCCCCAACGATGCTGCGAACATTGAAGAAGCGATCAAACCATAGGTAGGTGATCAGGTGAGTTGCTCCGTAGAAGAATGCGAAGAGTCCGACGATTCGTCGGAACTTCACTAGCCAGTTTGCTCCGGTGATTTTTCGCAGCGGTGTTACGGCAAGCGTGATGATAAGAAAGACCAGCGTCAGCATGCCTGTTGTGCGGGTAACAAATTCCAGCGGATTAGCGCCCACACGCTTGTGGTAAACGTCCCACAGCAGCAGCGTCACGGGTACCAGACCGTTAATGAAAAGCACGAATTTCGAAAACTTTACGCCTTTCATATAAGAACGGTCAGTGGAGTGGTCAGTAGTCAGGGTTCATTAACAACTGACAACTGACTACTGACCACTGACAAACTAGAAATACTTTCTTAGATCCATTCCGCTGTACAAACTGGCTACCTGATCGGCGTAACCGTTGAAGATGACCGTGTCTCGCAGTCCAAACTCTCCGATGCGTCGTTCCTGGGCCTGGCTCCAACGCCGATGCGCCACGTTAGGATTCACATTTGAATAGAATCCGTATTCATCCGGGCCAGCCGCGCTCCAGGTCGTCGGTGGCTCGTTTGCGATCAGGGATATCTTCACAATTGATTTGATGCTCTTGAATCCGTATTTCCAGGGAATTACGAGACGAATTGGCGCGCCATCCTGTGGCGGCAGCGTCTCACCATAGAGTCCCGTAGCCAGAATTGTCAGGGGATGCATCGCTTCGTCGAACCTGAGGCCTTCCACATAGGGCCAATCAAGCACGCTGCTGTTTTGGTTAGGCATTCGCTGGGGGTCCAAGAGCGTTTGAAATGCAACATATTTCGCCTGCGTCGTTGGTTCCACTCTGTTTAAGATCTGGGACAGGGGAAAACCGATCCATGGAATCACCATTGACCATCGTTCGACACAGCGCAATCGATAAACTCTTTCTTCTAGCGGAAACCTCAATAGTTCCTCCAGATCGAAAGTTTTTGGCTTGTTTACCAGGCCATCGACAACAACGCTCCAAGGTTTGGTGATAAACCCCTTTGCTTCCGAAGCTACTGATCCCTTACTGGTCGAGAACTCATAAAAGTTGTTGTAATTAGTGATGTCCGCCAGCGGAGTCAACTTCTCATTAACTGAAAAGCCATTTTTCAGCCCCGCCTCAGCGGCCACCGCGGGAGCAGTATCGAGTTTTGTTCCTTTAGGGATTTCGGCCGGTGGGGGATTTAAACTGCGATACAACAGTCCTGTGGCAGTCGCCGTTGCCGCCAGCACAGCACCCCGCATGAACAACCGCCGGTTTAGGTAGACCCTCTTGTCGGTAATCTCGCTCGATTTTATGTCCTCAGGCTTCTTAATCAGCATGGTCATTTTAGAACAACTTCAACATGAAATAGTTTGCTCCAAAGAGAAGTACGGTCTATGTCCGGGGAATAGTTCTTTAAACAGCTTGCCCAGAAGATTCGTCGGCCGATCCTCTCAATCCTTACAAATAAACACCTTGAGTAAGCTGGAACAACATATATAGTATCCCGACAGTTTTACATTCTGCTCTTCGCCGGGAAGGAACGCCACTTGGACGAGGCCGGAACCCCTCCCATCACTTCAAAACCCGGTACACCCGTTGACCCTGACAAAGGCACAGGGTTCCGCGGCAGTTTGCTGCGTTGGGGCATAGTGTTAGCCATCGCAGTGGGAATTCTCTCGATCCCTGCACCCGACGGCATAACGCCGCAGTCGTGGCGTCTTTTTGCGATTTTCGCGGCGACGATTACGGGCTCAATTGTGCAGCCGATTCCCGGCGGTGCAATGGTGCTGGTTGGCGTTTCGGCAGTTGCGTTGACGGGCGCCCTACCTGTTAGAGAAGCGCTTGGCGGTTATGCTGATCCGATCGTTTGGCTTGTCTTGGCGGCCTTCTTCATTTCCCGAGCGATGATCAAGACGGGTTTGGGACGGCGCATAGCTCTCATCTTCATTCGAGCAATCGGCCACCGGACACTCGGATTAGGTTACGCCTTGATCGGAACAAACGCTCTCCTGGCGATGATCATCCCTTCAACCGGCGCCCGTTCTGGAGGGATCATATTCCCGATTGCGAAGAGTTTGTCCGAGGCGTATGAATCGAGACCTGGGCCCACTGCGGAACGCCTGGGTGCTTTTCTTATGGTCCTACTCTATCAGTGCGAGGTCATAATCTGCGCGATGTTCCTCACCGGCCAGGCTTCAAACGTGTTGATTGCGAAGTTTGCTCAGCAAACAGCCGGAGTCGAAATGAGTTACGGACGCTGGATGCTCTGGGCACTCGTACCTGGAATAGTTTCCCTGACGTTAGTGCCGCAACTGCTTTATAGAATCTTTCCACCCGAGATCAAACGGACCCCCGCTGCCGCTGAGTTTGCAAAGTCTGAGTTGCAGCAAATCGGCCCGATGCGCTGGCAAGAAAAGTTGCTACTTGGGGTGTTCATTTTTGTCGCTGCACTCTGGATTATTAGAGGCTTGAGCGGTTGGGTGCCAGCAGCCGGGGAAATATTTCCTTCTGACCGATTCATTGGGGCTCTCTCTTATGTTTCGCTGCTTGATTACTCAATTCCACCGCTACTTGGCGTGTGCGTGCTGCTGATAACGGGTGTTCTCGACTGGGAAGACATAATAGGAGAACGAAGTGCGTGGAGTGTGTTTATTTGGTACGGGGGGTTGGTGCGGTTAGCTGAAGCACTGGGTGAAACAGGACTTACAAAACGATTTGCTGAAGCTGCCGGCGGTTTGACTGGGGGTTGGCCCTGGTTTGCGGCCCTCGGTATATTGTTGTTGATCTATTTCTATGCCCACTATGGCTTTGCGAGTATCACGGCACAGGCGACCGCAATGTATGTACCATTCTTAGTTGTCGTCCTGGCGGCCGGCACGCCTACCTATCTTGCCGTGCTATCCCTGGCTTACTTCTCGAATCTGGATGCTTCGCTGACGCACTATGGTACAACCGCCGCGCCCATCTATTTCGGGGCCGGTTATGTCAGCCAACGCAGATGGTGGTGGCTTGGGTTTGTTGCGTCGCTGATTAATATCCCGGTTTGGCTAATCATTGGATTTGCGTGGTGGAAACTATTGAGACTTTGGTGAAGCAAGAATTACTGCCGGGTGTCAACAGGACCGAAATGATCGGTTTACATTCCAACAAGAAGCTCGTTTTTGAGTTGCAACGCGAGATCAACGATCGGCTCAGGCGACCAACGTGCAATTCGACAGCAGAAATCCGAGCCGTGCGACGCAAGTTTTCAAAGCGACTGGCTAAGGCTCCACCTCAATTGATCGTCCAACTTGCTTTGGCACTCATGCGTAGCGCTACTAAGACGCCGCGGTTCTTCGCTTATGAACTTATTCTGCATAACGACGAAGCTCTAAAATCCGTGAATGCGAAATCGTTGGAAGAACTGGGAAAGGGTATTTCGGGGTGGGGAGAAGTCGACGCCTTTGCAAGCTATCTGTCCGGGCCAGTTTGGCGTGAACACCAGGTAAGCGACGATTTGATCAAACGCTGGGCCCAATCGCGAGATCTATGGTGGCGCCGGGCTGCCGTCGTTAGCACCGTCCCACTTAACAATCAGGCGCGCGGTGGCAGCGGGGATACACCTCGAACCTTATCGATCTGTAGGTTGGTTGTCTGTGATCGAGACGAAATGGTTGTTAAGGCTTTGTCCTGGGCTCTTCGCGAGCTAGCAAAGAAAGATGCTAAGGCTGTGCGAGTATTTCTTCGCGCGCATGAAGATTCGTTGGCACCACGTGTGAAAAGAGAGGTCAACAACAAACTCTCAAGCGGCTTGAAGAACCCCAGGAAAGTGATTTAACCGGTAAGCTCAAATCTTAATTCCAATGGCGGGTTATTCCGGAACACCTCTGATCAAGAAGTTGGGCGTTAAGGAAGGCTTTCGTATTGCGATAGTCGATGGTCCCGCGACTTTTCTCAAAACGTTAGGCGAATTGCCAGCCATGGTGAAGGTCGTTTCCCGTCTACGAGGACCACTCGACCTCGTTGTGTTGTTTGCAGAATCAGAGCAACGATTGGCTAAGAAGTTTCCGATACTTGCAGACAAACTCACCGGTAACGGAATGATATGGGTGGCGTGGCCGAAGAAAAGTTCCGGCGTTCCCACGGATTTGCTGTTTGATTCAGTGCAGCGAATCGGTTTGGGCTGTGGCCTGGTTGATGTAAAGATCTGCGCAATAGATGAGATATGGTCAGGGTTGAAGTTTGTTTATCGTTTGAAGGATCGTTCGAAAAATTCCGAATAAATTTTTACTGCTCGCTCACCTTTATTTCCCCTCGCCACGATTTCCACAGATTCCTGTGGAAAAGTGTGTGGAAATCGATCGAATGCATTTTTCAGACCGATTACAACGCGAGCAGTTATAGCATTTCACACTGCTGCACAGCGTGTTGCTCATCGATGGGGCGATGCGATGAAGGATCGAATTATTCGACGATGGTAATATCGCAAGACGTCATTCGCGTATGCAAGGATCGTAGGTTTGTTTAGAACTGACTAGTACTATTAGTCAAGTAGAGATGGGCTCGAATGTATTGTGTGATACGGACGGCGAACGGTTTTTGAGCTGACAAGGAATTCATTATTTCCCGTGAGAAATTTAAACTTGCAGTGCGCAGATTTTGATTGTTAATTACTTTTGTCGATCAAAGAATCGTAGTGATGCGATCATGTATCTTCCCCTGAAAGAGTTGTTTGCGTAGCTGAATCAACGAAGAAGTGGGATGCGAAAGTAAATGTTTTTATCTCTCGATGTAGCGTCAAAAAGATTGTCAGAAAGGGGTTGCAAAAATTTCGCCGATCACTATAATGCGAGTCCCTCGCTGAAAGCGATTGATTGCCACAAGCAAAAAGTTTGAAGGTCGGCAACTTGTTTACAATTCAACAGTAGGTTTACTCGCTCTTATATTTTCTTCTCGCATTGGCCCGGAGGCCCGCTGCTGTTTCCATTCAGGTTGTTAGTAGTTGAGAGGGGCTATCATATAGTTTAGTTTGCCCAGGCAGTCTTAGGCGATCCCCGTGCCCGAAAGGGTTCCTTCGTCGCCCAATCACTTCAACACCGATTTGCAGACCGGTACGATTATCCGTCGGCCTGAGGTGAGGTGTTTTCTTTCAGCGAGAGGAGTTGTGAGAGTCCCCATGTAAACTTGACGGAGCGCTGAGATGAAAACAGAAGCTGAAGTGTTTTGTGATGAGAAGCAGTGTCCAATATGCACGCAGGATTTACCGCTAACCGAGTTTGGTGTGTGTCGAGCGCGCAAAGACGGGCGCAATCTCTATTGTAAAAGTTGCATCAGAAGGAAAGTGACCGAAAGCAGACGGGCTCTGAAAGAGTATAAGTCAGCGCGCAAGAAGTATGTTTCGCAACAGGTCGACGCAACAGCAATCTATTCCTCCGAGGGCGAAGAGCTTAGAACCTCGGATCAATGTCAATATGGAGCCAAGTTAACCGCCAAGCTGTCACCGGTTGATCGAGTGCGCGAGGCAATCCGCAGGGGGGCGCGGACCCAAAAGGAGATCGCTCAAGATACAAAAATGGGAAAGGACGAGATTGGCGATGCTCTTGCCAATTTACTCTTATGGACACGGGAAATTCGAACGGGAGTGGTCGACAACACGCGGCTATATTTTATTAACGACTCTCCTGAGTCGGCGATCGCTCAAGAGAGTTTGAGAATTCCGCGGCGGAAACGCGATGTACCGAGCTCATTCAGCGGCCTCCAAGGTCTAATGCCAGGCAGGAACCCGGAGAGCGAACCAGAAAAAGTTGGCGGTTGGGTGGCAGCCTGAGCGCCAAGCTCTGATCTTTCAGCGGCCTACGCCTCGAAAGCTTCCAAGACCTCACGGGCATGGTCTTCAGGCTTTACCTTTTCGAAGATCTTCTTGATTTTTAACTTCTCATCAATCAGGAATGTCGTTCGGTGAATTCCCATGTAGGTTCTACCCATGAACTTCTTCTGGCCGTAGGTGCCATAGGCGTCCGCGATTGCGTGATCCGGATCGACCAGAAGGGTAAATGGTAGCTTGTACTTCTCGGCGAATTTTTTGTGTGAAGCCTCACTATCTGGCGAGATACCAAACACGTTTATGCCGCGCTTTTTGAAAGTGGCGAAATCATCGCGAAACGAACATGCTTCCTTTGTGCAACCCGGCGTATCATCTTTCGGATAAAAATAAAGGACTATCTTCTGACCTTTAAGATCTTTTAGCTTAATGGTGTGTCCGGCAGCATCTTTGGTAGTGAATGCGGGCGCTGCATTTCCCTCTATAAGCATATTGGCCTCCTGGTTGATCTTGATTAAAGGATTGGAATTGTAAAGTCTAAGTCCATAGCAGGACAAGAACGAGTTAGAGGTTGGCAATGAAAAGCAAAACAAGAACCTCCTACTGGATGGTCAAGCAGGAGCCGAATACCTATTCCTGGGACGACTTTGTACGCGATGGCGAGACTGATTGGACCGGAGTGAGAAACTACCAGGCGCGGAACAATCTGCGGGAGATGAAGACAGGCGACCGAGTTTTGTTTTATCATTCCGGCAAAGACAAAGCTGTGGTCGGTTTGGCGGAGGTGATCAAGGCCGCTTATCCTGATCCCACCGCCGACGACGAACAATGGATTGCGGTCGACCTTAAACCATTAAGGGGATTTGTAAACCCTGTGCCACTCCCCGCAATCCGCTACGACAAACGTTTAAACGGATTGCCGTTGATTAGACAATCACAACTGTCGGTGATGCCGCTCACCAAAGACGAATACGAAGTCATCACGGCCATGGGCAGCGGCAAGAATCGCAAGAAATAGCCAAAAAGCAGGAGGTACTCTTGATGTTTAAACAGATCGATTACACGATGATAATCGTCTCTGACATGGCGCGCTCAGTTGAGTTCTACGCCGACAAATTGGGAATTCCTCTGAAGTTTCAATCACCGGAATGGACTGAGTTTGATACTGGAAGTACGACGCTCGCTCTTCATGGCGGCGGGGCTCCTCAGAGCAACGGCGCTGCTGACGATGGTAAGTCCAAGGCAGGAACTTGCTCGATTGGATTCAACGTGGGTGACATTGAGAAGACGTACCTTGAATTAAAAGACAAGGGCATCAATTTCATCATGCCGCCGACTCAACGCGACAGCGAAGGAATTAGGCTGGCAGTTTGCGTGGATCCGGATGGACTACCGGTCTCTTTTGCGCAAACGATAGCGACGTGGGCGAGCGAGTCAGCTTAGCCACTCACTTGAAGAGTTGCCATTCACGCTCCTGCGGCGATTCACCAACCGTTGCGGATTCTTTTAGCCGCTCGTACTCTGCAAAAAGCGGTGCTGGAGCCGGTACGCGGCGCTCTTCAATCGCAGCTTTGATCTCAACTGCATTTACTACGGCTTTGCCGCGAAAGTGATTGTTCGTAATCACGTAGGTCTCCCGCGTCTGCTCTGCGATCTGCCTAATCCTCTCTATCCACGGGTCTAGTTCATCCACTGTGTAGAGGTAGTTGTACCGATCGTCGCGCGGCGCCTGTTCTCTAAACCAATTCTGATAATTCCTGCCGTGCAGCCGGACATAACCAGTGGACGAAGTTGACAAAGCGGCTGGCTTAATCGATTTGGAAAATAAAGGTTGATCTATGTTGCAAACACCCACACCGCGTTCCTCGAAAGATTCGAGGACCCGCGGCGTGTTCCATGATGAGTGTCGCACTTCGACTATTAGTGGATAGTCTTTGAAGCGATCGAGCAGATGTGTCAGGTAAAGTCTGTCGTCGTCGGTGTTCTTGAATGACCAAGGGAATTGCAGTAATAGTCCGCCAAGCTTTCCTGCTTCGTGCAAGGGTTCTATTCCTTCTCGAAAAGCCTTTTCATCGGCTGCGGTGGCTTTGCCGCGACTGTGCGTAAATACCTGATGCAGTTTGGCCGTAAACATGAAGTCTGGATTGTGGGTTACGCGGTTGAGCCAGCCACGGGTCGTTGACGAGGCAGGCGGGCCGTAAAAGCTGCTATTTATTTCAATGGTGTCGAAAAACTCGGCAAGATAAGCGAGGGGATCAAACTTCGAGCCAGGAGCAGCTGGGTAGACTATTCCGTTCCAGTCTTTATAAGACCAGCCAGCCGGACCGATGCGAATTTTTCTCTCAGAGTCCATGCGTTACCATTTTGCAGTGCGGCGGCCCGGCGCCGCTTTGGCCTCTTCTCCTTAACGCTGAACTGCGAATCAAGCCGTTTCGCCTGCGAAGCGATTTAGCGCCCGCGAGACCGGCGCGAACATAGGCCAAAGCGCTGCCAGGCCAGCCAGGCCAGCGCACTCCAAATTAGAAGCACATCTTCTCCGACGGAGCCGGAGGGTTTTTGCTCTCGATCTTGCTCAAGCAAACATCAAGAAGGTATACCCTTGTCATACAGAAGCGTTCGGTTGAGAAAACAATAGCACATCTGATTGCTACCGATGGGCGAAAGCTTGGGACGTTGAACGCGTTAGTTTGCGTTCTAGTATTCTCAGATTGACAATCGCATCATGCGGGTGCGAGGCTCAATGTTCATGAAGGAAAGACCGAGCGTCCGCTCGCGTTTTACTTAAAGCTTGCAGCGTCGTGAAAGGAGGTTTCCGATGCGTCTGACTGAGATGGTGTCTTGCTCTGGTTGAGCGGCGAAGCTTAGCCCGAGCATACTCGCTCAGGTCTTGAGCGGGCTACCAAAACAGCCTTTTGACGAAAACCTGATTGTCGGCTTTGAAACAGCTGACGACGCGGGAGTATACCGTCTGCGCGACGACCTGGCCCTCGTACAAACCGTTGATTTCTTCACACCGATCGTTGATGACCCTTACGACTACGGCCGGATCGCCGCCTTAAATTCAATTAACGATGTCTGGGCCATGGCGGGCACGCCCATCACGGCTTTGGCCATCACATGCTTCCCCAAAAAGGGTGTGGATCCGGCGATTCTGGGAGAAATAATGCGCGGTGGGATCGAAACTCTGAACGCTCATGGTGTCGCCTTGATCGGCGGCCACAGCGTAGATAACGAACAAATCATGTTTGGGTATGCGGTCACCGGCACAATCGATCCACGAAAGGTGGCAAGAAACGCCGGAGCGCGGCCCGGCGATCTGCTTATCCTGACAAAACCAATTGGGACGGGAGTTATCTCAACCGGAATAAAGTTTGGAAAAGCCAGTGAGGAGATCGTCGCAAATTCGGTCGCAACCATGCTTACGGCCGGCGAACATGCCGCTAAGGCCATGCGCGAGTTCGACGTCAAAGGCGCAACCGATGTAACCGGCTTTTCTCTCATCGGTCATGCGTGGGAGATGGCGCGCGCCAGTAATGTGACTATTGAAATTGACGCGAATGCGGTTCCTGTACTTCAGGGCGCATTGCAGATGGCCACTGCGGGAATGCTGACCAGTGGGGATAAGACAAATCGGGACTACGTCGGTGAAGAGGTTGAGATTGACCAAGCGGTCGATAACGATCTCCTAAAACTGCTTTTTGATCCGCAGACTGCGGGTGGGATGCTGATCGCCATCCGTGAGAATCAGGTAGAGTCGTTGCTTGAGCGTTTACGCGAACGGTACCCTTTCGCCCGCGTAATTGGACGCGCTCTAGAGCCAGAAGAGAGGTCGATCAAGATCCTTCGTAAGATCAAGTAAACCTATGAAAAACAGTTGTAGGGGTGGCACTCCGTGGCCACCCCTCTGTTGATTACGTACATCGGAAACACACGAAATGCGCATGGGTGTTACTCGGGAGTTCATAGGGCGACGAGGGGGTGACCTCGGAGCGCCACCCCCAACAATCTTGGACGAGACCCTATGGGATACTGTGGGTGATTGTTTCGCTAACGATGGACCGCCTTTTCACAAGGGCTCACGGTTTTGCGAGCTAACACTGGTGGCTTTATCATTGAGCCCTGTCGTAAGCATCGAAGGGAATACATGATGCCAACAACCGCCCAAGAACTGTCAGGCACTGTGGCGCAGACAACTGCGCTTTATCAGCAAGTGCGCGCGCAGACTATGCGCATCGTCGCCCCGTTGGAGACGGAAGACTACGTAATCCAGACGGCTGAATTCATGAGTCCGCCGCGCTGGCACATCGGCCATACGTCCTGGTTTTTCGAGACACTGCTGCGATTGTACAAACCGAATTACCAGGTGTACTCAGAAGATTTTCTTTTCTATTTCAATTCGTATTACGAAGGCTTTGGCGCCCGGATAGAACGCCCCAAACGGGGCACTCGGTCACGGCCAACGGTGCGAGCGACGATCGCCTATCGCAATAGAATTGATGAGCTAATGCTTGAATTCCTTGAATCGCTGGAAACTCAACGCGACGCAGAAACCATTCTTCGACTTGTCAGATTGGGTCTCGAGCACGAGATGCAGCACCAGGAACTACTCGTTTATGACATCAAGCATCTGCTTTGCGATCTCTACGATGTTGAAGCAAAGCCTCCGCCAAGGTCAATCAAGCCAGTAAATGGAATGGTCGAGGTTGGGGGTGGGATGTTTTGGCTTGGCTGCGGGATACCAGGAGATAGTGGAGACAACTCTTCCAACTTTGCTTTCGACAACGAAAAACCGGTGCATCAGGTTTTCTTGCAGGATTTTGCGATCGATCGAGCTTTGGTCAGCAATGGCGACTACCTCGAGTTTATTCGGGACAACGGTTATCAGGATTTTCGCTGGTGGTTTTCTGAGGGCTGGGAAGTTGTGAACCGGGAACAGTGGCGGGCGCCCCTGTACTGGGAGGCGAATGGCGGTAAATGGATGATCCGGGACTTCTCTGGCTTGCATCCGGCCGAAAGTAAAGCTGACGAGCCCGTTTCTCACGTTAGCTTTTACGAAGCTTCTGCTTTTGCAAAGTGGGCTGGAAAACGCCTCCCGACGGAATCTGAATGGGAAAAGTCAGCCATCTGTTCCGCTTCGGAAAATCAAAGGCGGTCGTTTCCGTGGGGCGATCATCCCATAGACACTTCCAAAGCAAATCTCCTGGAAAATGCCCACTGGGGTGTAACGCCTATCGGTACTTTTCCTGCGGGCCAAAGCTCTTACGGCTGTCATCAAATGATTGGCGACGTTTGGGAGTGGACCACTTCGGATTACGTTCCGTATCCGGGCTTCAAATCGGAATTTGACGAATACAACGACAAATGGTTTGTTAACCAGAAGGTCTTACGCGGCGGCTCGTTTGCCACGCCGCAAGTCCACATCCGCTCGACCTATCGCAACTTCTTTCATGCGAATGAGCGCTGGATGATTTCGGGATTTCGTTGCGCGAAAGATGTCTGAAGTTCTCGCGCAAACCGAGTTTGCCTGCTCGTCAACTTTAATTAAGACTGCGCTACAACTGATTCTCATAACAGCCGCGAAAAATGCCCACAATATTGAACGACGTTGAAGTGCGAGTGCTCGCAACTCTGGTCGAAAAGCAGGTAACTACGCCGGAGTATTACCCCCTTACGTTAAACTCTCTAACACTTGCCTGTAATCAGAAAAACAATCGACAGCCCGTAACTTCCTATGACGAGAGCACGGTTATGGAGGCCGTGGAAAGTTTGCGGGAAAAGAATCTTACCTATGTGTTTTATGGCAGCAACAGTCGCGTTCCTAAATACAAACACGTGATGCCGGAAGTGCTGCATCTTAGCATGCAGGAGATGGCTGTGATGTGTGTGCTAATGCTAAGAGGACCGCAGACCTTAGGCGAACTAAAGGATCGCGGGGCACGATTTTACGAATTTTCAAATCTTGAAGAAGTTGACGAAACGCTTAACAAGCTCAGCTCGATGGAGCCTTATCCGTTAGTGGTGAGATTGCCACGGCAAGCGGGTCAAAAAGAAGCGCGTGTCACCCATCTCCTTGGCGGCGAAGTAAAAGTGGAAGCTTTATCCGAAGCGGAGTCACCGCGCCGAGTCAGCAGAGCCAACGAAGCAGAGAGAGTTTTGGTGCTCGAACAGCAGGTGGAAGCATTGCGCGCTGAAGTCAGCACGCTCCAGCAACAGTTCGAAGAGTTTAAGAAACAGTTTGAATAAGACGCTGTCATATTACGCAACCTGCACGTTAGTATGACACCAAAGAAGATCCACGAAATTACACGAAACGCCAACAACTTATCGGGTTTGTTCGTGTAGTTTCGCGGATCGTTTCGATCGATCCTACAAAACCATACGAACGAAGCATTCGAACCAACACGAGTGTTATTGGTTTTACTTCGTGTGATTCGCGTGGATCGTGCGTCTTTTGTTGCGCTAAAGGCGCACTGCGGAGTTCCGGCGGACTCTTAAGTCAGGCAAATTGAAAAGAGTCAGTAGCGGATATATCCCGCACAGACGATTTGTCTCCGCTCGCCCACGGCAAACCAAGAGCGCGAGTCAGAAACCCCATAAATGGCGCAGCAGCCTCGCACGCGCTCACAAATTGGCCCATGAAGTCGGGTGAGCAAACCTGCTCGTCAGTGAAGTTGGTCACTGCAATGAAATCCTTCCGTTTGAGGTCGGTGGCAAACAGATGCTCAGCGTCAAAGCCTGGCGGGAGTCGTTTCAAGGATTCGCCGGCGAGCGTGCAGAATGCCTTGAACCGCTTTGAGCCGGTCGCCTTTTTCCATTGTGAAGGACTTGCGATGATCGCTTCTCTAACCCTCGCGCGTGTTTCTGGATCCGGATGCCAGAGACCGCCGCCGAGAAAGGATTTTCCAGGCTCGAGGTGCAGGTAAAAGCCAGGTGCGTGGGTTTGTTTCCAGGCTTTGTGTGGAAAACGTGCTGCCGCCATGGTTTGGTAAGGTGGTGCGTCCGGGCGAAACCTTAGATCTTTGTAAATGCGCAGAAGAGAGCCACCCGTGGGTTTCGGGTCCGCGATCAGATGTGGACTTATCTTATAGAGCCGCGGTTGAGAATCGCCGATAAACCGCAAAAAAGGATCGCGTACCGACAGCTCGTAATCGGCTTTATGCTTTTGAAACCATTCGCGGTTGTTGTGCCTCTTCACTTGCCGCAGGAAGGTGAAGAGTTGCGGATGGAAGTGTAATTCTCTCGCCATAGCAAAGCACTATTGTCCCGCAAACCTTGTAGGGGCGCCACTCCGTGGGCACCCTCGTCGTATCATAGGTTTTAAGTTCTAAGTTTCAGGTTTCACGTTTCCGGTTTCAAGTCGTGTATGTGATGTTGCGGATCAGTGCCGGTTGACAGCCTTCGAAAAACTGGTTGGGATTGATCAACCTTGAAACCTGAAACCTGAAACCTGAAACCTGAAGCCTGAAACCTGAAGCCTGAAACCTGAGACTTGAAACTGAAATCAGTTTTCTGACTTGGAAAGCGGACATCCCTTTCCTGGGCCGTTGTCCCATCCGTGCAATTATGGAGATGACACGCTATAATGGCGGCTTCCATGAATCTAGAAATCTTCCATCCAGCCGTGGCGGGCTGGTTTACTAAACAGTTTTCAAACCCCACGCCGCCTCAGGCCGCTGCCTGGCCGACAATCAAAGGGCAACGCCACACTTTGATCGCCGCACCGACTGGTTCGGGTAAGACCCTTGCCGCTTTTCTGGCGGCAATCGATGATTTGGTGCGGCTCGGTGTGGAGGGAAGACTCGACGATTCAACCCATGTTATCTACGTCTCACCTCTGAAAGCTCTAAGCAATGACATTCAGATCAACTTGCAGAAGCCCCTGGAAGGAATTCAACAAGAACTTCAGAAACTAGGGTTGCCGGAAGTAAACATCCGCACCCTGGTCAGAACCGGCGACACCCCCGCGGCTGAGCGCACGGCGATGGTCAAACGCCCACCGCACATAGTCGTCACCACACCTGAATCGCTTTACATCCTGCTAACGAGCGACGGTGGCCGCCGGATCCTCCGGACCGCGCGAACGCTGATCCTTGACGAAATCCATGCGGTAGTGGGAGACAAACGAGGTTCCCACCTCTCTCTTTCGATCGAGCGTCTTGAGCAACTAATTCAGCAGCGCGAAGCCGAAATCCGCAATCCGCAGTCCGGAATCCGAGGTTCAAGACTGGTCCGCATCGGGCTGTCAGCCACGCAGCGTCCCATAGAAGAAGTCGCGCGCTTTCTCGTCGGCACGACGAATATCGGCAAAGATGGGACGCCACACTGCACGATCGTTGACAGCGGCCACACCCGCAAACTCGATCTGGCAATCGAGCTACCTGAATCTCCTTTGCAAGCGGTGATGTCGGGGGAAGTCTGGGACGAAGTCTATGATCGTTTAGCGCAACTAATTCGCGAACACAAGACAACGTTGATCTTTGTGAACACACGGCGCCTTGCTGAGAGAGTCGCTCGCCACCTCGGCGAACGAATCGGAGATGAAAATATTGCGGCCCACCACGGCAGTCTTGCCCGTGAACAACGGCTCGCTGCCGAACAAAGATTGAAAGCAGGCGAACTAAGTGCTCTGGTTGCTACTGCCTCGTTGGAGCTGGGAATCGACATTGGCGATGTAAACCTTGTCTGCCAGATTGGCTCGACCCGTTCAATCGCGAGTTTTCTGCAAAGAGTGGGCAGGTCAAATCACACTGTCGCCGGTTTTCCCAAAGGCCGAATCTTCCCTCTATCGCGTGACGAACTTATAGAGTGCGCCTCTCTGATTGACTCGGTCCGACACGGTGAGCTCGATCGCGTAGCTATTCCCGAGCAGCCGCTCGACATCCTGGCGCAGCAGATCGTCGCCTCAGTTGCTCCTGAGGAATGGGGTGAAGATTCGCTTTTTGAGATGGTAAGGCGCGCGTACCCTTATCGGAATTTACTCCGCAAGGATTTCGATGCCGTCGTAAAGATGCTGGCCGAAGGCTTTTCAACGAAACGTGGCCGCCGCTCTACTTACCTGCATCACGATGCTGTTAACCATCGTCTGCGCGGACGGCGTGGGGCTCGGCTGGCGGCAATCACTTCCGGTGGTGCGATCCCCGACACGGCCGATTACGCGGTCGTGCTGGAGCCGAGTGGTCTGGTTATCGGCTCAGTAAACGAGGACTTTGCCATTGAGAGTCTGCAGGGTGACATCTTCCAGCTGGGGAACACTTCGTGGCGAGTATTGCGGGTCGAGCAGGGAAAAGTCAGAGTTGAAGATGCTCACGGCCTGCCGCCTTCTATTCCTTTTTGGCTGGGTGAGGCTCCAGCACGCACTTATGAGCTTTCGTCCGCAGTTTCGCGTTTGCGGGAAGAGGTTGCCGATAGAGTCAACCTGAACGACAAAGACTTCAGTCTGAATTCCGATGATGCCGAACGTGAAAAGGCAGATCCGGATCTGTTGCGTCCAAAGATTAATCTCGAGCCGGCGATAAGTTGGCTCACTGATGAAGTCGGGTTATCCCGCTCAGCCGCGGAGCAGATAGTTGAATACCTCGCCTCTGCCAAGGCGGCTTTGGGAGTAATGCCCTCATTGCAGAACATCGTCCTGGAACGTTTCTTCGACGATAGCGGCAGCCTGCAGTTGGTAGTTCACTCGGCTTTCGGTAGTCGCCTGAACCGCGCCTGGGGGTTGGCACTGCGTAAACGTTTCTGCCGCAAATTCAACTTTGAATTGCAGGCGGCCGCTACCGAAGATGCAATTGTGTTATCGCTCGGTCCCACACACAGCTTTCCGCTGGAAGACGTCTTCCATTATCTGAGTTCGAAGACAGTCCGTGACCTATTGTGTCAGGCGCTGCTTGATGCGCCGATGTGGAATATTCGCTGGCGCTGGAATGTGACGCGTTCGTTAGCGGTACTGCGGAGAAGAGGTGGTAAGAAGATTCCGGCGCAACTGCAACGTATGGACGCCGAGGATCTTTTGAGCGCTGTCTTTCCCGATCAGGTCGCTTGCGCGGAGAACCTGATGGGGCCACGCGAGATTCCAGAACACCCGCTCGTGAGCCAAACAGTACGCGATTGTCTGGAAGAGGCGATGGACATTGATGGCCTCGAAGCCTTACTGCGTTCGATCGAAGCCAATGAAAAGAATTTGGTGGCACGTGACGTTATTGAGCCTTCGCCGCTGGCAGCGGAGATTCTGAATGCTCGACCTTATGCATATCTGGACGATGCGCCGCTGGAGGAACGTCGCACCCGCGCGGTTTATCAGCGTCGCTGGCTGGATCCGCAGACTGCGGCGGACCTTGGTAAGTTGGATCAAGGGGCGATTGATCGCGTTCGCGCTGAAGCCTGGCCACAGCCACAAAACGCTGATGAACTTCACGATGCGCTGGTCGAATTGGGATTCATTACCGAAGCGGAAGGGATGCTTGGTGAACTTGCTGTCGAAGGTGGGGTTGAGTCGGGTCCCTTTTCTACAAATGTTGACGAGTCCGCTGAAACTGCATTGGTCTGGAGAAGTTTGCTCAGAGCACTGGAAGCGGAAAAACGAGCCGCAGTACTTTTCCGTGAAGGCTCGACGAGGAATGACGTCTCAGTAATTGATAATCCCGAGTCGACGGAAAGCCAAAGGCTGTCCGCGCTGGGGGGAGGCGATGACGTAACTGAAATGGCCGCGCCGCCGTCGCTCTGGGTGGCGGCTGAGCGTTTGCCCCAGCTGCAAGCAATATTTCCTGACGCTGTTCTCAAACCTGCGATCGTAGCTCCCGAATCCTACGGGCAAGTCACCTGGTCGCGCGAAGACGCGTTGGTGGAAATCATGCGCGGCCGGCTTGAGGGCCTTGGTCCGGTAACCGGCAGTGCGCTTGCAGTTTCATCAGGCATTTCTACAACGGATGTCGACGGTGCCTTGCTTCGACTTGAGGCTGAAGGTTTTGTAATTCGAGGTCGGTTCACCCCGGGAATAGACGAGACCGAGTGGTGTGCCCGTCGACTGTTGGCAAGAATTCACAGTTACACGTTGAATCGTCTGCGGCAGGAGATCGAACCGGGTTCTGCCTCTGATTTTGTTCGTTTCCTGCTCGCCTGGCAAAAGCTGGCGCCCGAACACCAGATGGAAGGGCCGGAGAGCCTGGCTGGAATCATCGAACAGCTGGAAGGATGGGAAGCTCCGGCTGCTGCCTGGGAAGGGGAAATCTTTCCCAGCCGCTTGGTCGAATACGATCCCGCATGGCTGGATGCACTTTGTCTTTCCGGCGAAGTGATTTGGGCGCGGCTGACTCCTGCTTCGGCCAGGAACGGAGAGGAAAAGCAGCGGATGGGACCGGTGCGCACAACTCCCATCGCGCTGATTCGACGAAAGAATTTTTCGGTCTGGAATGCGGCGTTTCCTCGTGCTGCGACTGAAGAACTAAACCTTTCGAGCACCACCGAAGTCGTCTATCAATACTTGAAAGAACGTGGGGCATCCTTCTTTACGGATATCGTTGAAGGTACCAGGTTGTTGCGTACACAAGTCGAAGAGTCCCTCGCCGATCTTGTCGCTTCAGGGCTGGTAGTCTCTGACAGTTTCACGGGCTTACGCGCGCTATTGACGCCTTCTCATAAGAAGACACAGGCCGGTGCTCGACGCCGTGGTCGCGAAGCTGTTTACGAAATGTCCAGTGCTGGGCGCTGGTCGCTGCTCAACCGAGCAGGACAGGCAGCTTCGCTTACTGCTGCTCAGAATATCGTTGATCCAGAGATTGCCGAACAGGTTGGTCGCATCCTACTGAAACGATATGGCGTCGTGTTTAAGAGATTGCTCGAACGCGAAGGGATAGTAGTGCCGTGGCGCATTTTGCTGCGCACCTATCACCGTCTGGAAGCGAGAGGCGAGATTCGGGGTGGAAGATTCGTAGCAGGCATTTCGGGTGAACAGTTTGCCCTGCCCGAGGCCGTCGGCATGTTGCGCTCAATCAGGCGGGCGCGTAATAGCGAAGGGGAGGCCGTTCAGGAGAGTCTGATCTCAGTGAGCGCCGCCGATCCCTTGAACTTGCTTGGGATTATCACGCCGGGAAGTCGCGTTACTGCGCATGCGGCCAACCGCATTCTATATCGTGACGGTGAACCTATCGCCGTGCTTGAATCCGGTGAGGCGAAATTTCTCCTCGAACTCAGTCGGTCAATGGAATGGAAGGCGAAAGCGGCACTGTTGCGCCGCGCTACCCCGCCGCAGTTACGATCATATCTGCGCAGACCGGCGTAACGGCATCGCAATACCACCGTTCAACTTAAATTACGGATAGCCAACACTTCTGCGGCCGGAGTTCTATCACCGGTGCAACTGATGCGACGAGGAGCTTTCAGATAGGCGAGCGCGTATCCGAGATCCTGATAGAGGTCGACTATTCGTTTAGTAGCCTGATTAGAGAGAACAACCGGGCCTGCGTGCTTTGCAAGCCATTGAGCCGTCTCAATTTGATCCTCCCAGCCAAAGCCTTCCTTGGAATATTGTGTGAATTCGACGTCGTAAGGCGGATCCGCGTAGACAAAATCGTCCGGTTTCAGAGGCACACCATCAAAGGTCGAGTTCGTGAACGTCCATTTCGACACGATTGGTTTGTAGGCGCCGAAGTCATGTCGGTAATTTATCGTCTTATAGCTTCCGAAGGGGACATTGAACTCTCCACTCCGATTGAACCTGCACAGCCCGTTGTATCCAGTTCGATTCAAGTAGTAGAAAAGTGCAGCAGCTTCGGTTGTTGATTCCTGCCCATCACGCAGCAGTTCGTTAAATCTACTGCGGTGACGATAGAAACGCACCTCGTTGTTAGACATCTCAATCGAAGCGTTCAAACCTCGCTTAACCCATCTGTAGAAATTCATCAGATGAGGATTGATGTCATTCAGTAGTGCCCGTTGAGGCATCAGCCCCAGCGCCACGGCTAGTCCACCGCAGAACGGCTCTACCAAGCGTCTGGTACTCTCGCGTTTCCAGTGCTCCGTTAGGAAGGGTAGTTGCCAGCGCTTCCCGCCAGCCCACTTCAAGGGCGGCGGCAACGTATAAACGAATTCTTGCGATCCTTGTGACCGCAAAGGAGAAAATGGCTGTTTGTTTCTGGTTAAGGTGCTTGCTGGTTTCATGGTAGGTTTCACCCCGTTAGGGGTGACACGTTTATAGCTCGGAACATTACAAAAAGACCATGCGCCGTTCGGAGGAGCGGAATGTTTTTAGACGAGTACCAGTCTACTTCATTTCCGCTCCTCCGAACGGCGCCGGATGGGGATGGACGCAAAGCTATAAACATCTCACCACTAACGGGGTGAAACGGTCAAAAACTTTTCCCGAGTACTTGACCCCGAGTACTTGACATGGCCTAACACGGAAATAGAGGGGCGCGCTCTATGGGACGTGTTTAATTGTGCAAAACCACTTCCGTCTGAACCAAACGGAATTCTGGACGCACGATCTCGTATGCTCAAATAAATCAGAAAATGCAATCGAAAGTAAATTGCGCTGAAATGAGGCTGTCGTCCTGAGGTCTAAGATTTGCTATACCTGAAGTCATAGGAGGCTATGAAATGAAACTAAATCAGTCCAAAGCGAAAATTGGGGGATTCATCCTGGCTTTTTTCTTAGTTATCGGAATAACGGCAATATCGAGCTCTACTGCACAGGCCCAATGGCGTCGGGAAGACAATCAAGATCGGAATCGGGACTATCAGCGAAACCGAGACTATCGTCGCGATGAAGCGCAAAGGCGCGATCGTAACCGTCGTGATGATCGTTATCGCGAGGATCGTTACCGGCGCAATGGCGACTACAACCGCAATGGTAATTATGGGGTCTATGGCCAGAACGGTGGTTATGGTGTCTACCGCCGCAACGGCGGTTATGGTAACAACGGCTCCCAGGCTGCAATAAACGAGGGTTACCAGGCCGGTATTAATACCGGGGCCAGCGACGCACAGCGAGGACAGAGTTACAACCCACAACGTTCGCATTACTATCGGAACCCACCCAACTCTTACGGCAGCCAACAGGCTTTCCGCGAAGGCTTCGTTCGTGGTTACGCCGAGGGTTACCAGCGTTATGGCGGCTACAATCGTGGGCGAAATAATGGCAGTTGGTTTCCCTGGTAAGAAATAGGGCGACTGAATTTCCATATCTCTGAACGTGAATCGGAAAATGCCGCGACTTAAAAGGTCGCGGCATTTGCATTTCTGAGGTTGCGCTCTTTCACGGCAACCAAACAAGACGATCCACGAAATGACACGAAATGCCGCCACTAAGGTTTTCGTGTTGATTCGAGTGGTTGGGTTCGTGTGGTTTCGTGGATCGGTTGTTTACCCAAACCCTGCAATTGCAAATAGGTTAGGTAGTCAGTCTGGACGGACAGACAGGGTTAGCCGATAATGCCACGGAATGGACAACCTCAAAAAGGTGAGCCTCAGTGCTGCGGTGATCGTACTGATCTGCTTTTTTATGCCCTGGATACAGGTTAGTTGCGGCGCATCAAAGGATTCACTCTCGGGTATCGACCTCGCGCGTGATGGGCACGCTACCCTTTGGCTAATTCCGGTATTGACGCTTGCAGCAGTTTTAGTCTGCTTCCTGCGAAGTTGGAAAGGGAAACTCGACTTCGGCGCACTTCTTGGGTTCGTTACTGGAATCATCAATGCCTATTTGATGAACCGAGAGCGCATGAGAGCCGAAGACGCTGAGGGATTGCTTTCGGTTAGACCAACGGGTTGGCTCTGGCTTGGGCTTGCGTCATCGATCGTGTTGGGAGTTAGCAGTGCGATTCGGTTCCTGAACCCTCCCAAACCGTCGTAACAAATGAAAAGAGCATCGCTACTGATAGCCGCTGTGTTGCTGCTTATCGTCACATTGCCCTGGCCGGGGGCGACGTCAAGGAATTCGCGGAAAGCCGAAGAGGACTTTAAGCTGATTCAAGTCGCTGATGGCGTCTTTGCGGCAATTGCCAAGCCCGGTGGGCTGGCTTCGGGAAATGCTGGTTTTGTTGTCGGTGATGGGGGCGTGTTGATTGTTGATACCTTCTTTACTCCCGCTGCAATGGAAGAGTTAGTCGGCGAGATTCAGAAGCAAACAAAACAACCGATCAAATACGGAGTCAATACTCACTACCATCTCGATCATACCGGCGGCAATCAAGTGCTCGTCTCCAGCGGCATACCGATTATTGCCCATGACAATGTTGTGAAGTGGCAGACCACAAAGAATAGGCGCTTTTTACCATTGCCCGAAGAGTTGCAAAAACGTCGTGCAGACGCCGCGAAGCAGCTCGCTGAAACCTCCGCCGATCAAAGCGACAAGCGCGCACAGCTTGAGCGGCAGTTGCGACGACTTGATGCGATGCTAACTATCAAGCTGACAAATCCATCAGTTACGTTCGGAGCAGGCACCGTTCATCTGTATCTAGGTCAGCGCGAAGTTGTCTTGTTTACTTTGCCAGGACATACCGGTGGAGACGTTCTGGTCTATGTTCCCGACGCGAACGTCCTGTTCACCGGCGACATGGGTTGGTCGAAAACCTTGCCGAACCTCGTTGATGCGACTGTTAACGATTGGATCACATCACTAGGAACGATCTTGAATCAGTATCCCTTGGCGAAATTTGTACCGGGACACGGCGAAGTTGCGACCGCTGTAGAGATGCGCGAGTTTCGAGACTATCTTGACGAGCTGCGCAGCCGGGTGAAGCAGGCAATTGGCGCGGGCTTAACCATTGAACAGACAAGGCAGCAGCTAAATCTGCCTGACAAGTACAAGAGCTTCGCGTTTCAGAACTTTGCCCAGCCGAATGTAGAAGACATGTATAAGGAGTTGCAGGGCACGAAGCAGTCTAAATAGTTGGACTACCTAAACAGTTGGGCTACTTAAATATTAAGGGCAACGCCTCTCCGATTGCGAAGAAGCGTTGCCAGCTGTGGACGTGCTCTAGTGTTATGCACCAGGGCTTCTTAAGAAGACGGTGCCACAGTCCACCAGTCCTCTATTTGGCTACGCTCATCAACGAACAAGTGCCAGCGCATTAAGCAACCGCTACACAGCTCGGCGGCCGCTAATGATATTGATGAGAAAAACAACTAAAGCGATGACGAGCAGCAGATGAATCAGCCCACCACCAACATGGGTCGCAAAACCCAGTAACCAAAGAACCAGCAGGATCACAAGAATTGTCCACAGCATCTCAAAATCCCCTTTTTCGAAAAGCACATCAATTAAGATTAGCCGCCACTTCAAGGTCGGCTCCAACCATTACCGGAAACACACATGAGCAATGGTTATGCCAGCGAGAGGTAAACTCAAGCTAATCACTTATTTTTCCACTGAATTTGCGCTTGATTATTTGCGGGATGCGGGTTTTGGGAATCTCGTTACGCAGGCATCAGCCATTGTGAGTGCATCAGAATAATTCAACTTGAACCACTGGTGCACGTGATTTGTGCGTTCGCGTACTATTGTCCGCGCTGAAGAGCTGGGGTAAATGACCCTGCGCTTTGCCTAAGGTGTCACCAGGCCCTTTTTTATGTTTCGTTGCCAGGCCTCGTAGTTCCGCACCCGGCGCTTGGCCTGTTTACGGGTGAGGTTCAGCTCTTGTGCCACGTGGTCGATTCGTGAGGTGCGATCCTTCTTCTTGTCGAAACGGTCACCTGGCGCTTTGAGGTAGATGTTGTATGCACGCGTCCACTCAGCCTTTATGTCTGGGGTCGCTTGTTTGCCACGCTGTTCCGGCATGTTTCCTCGCTAACAGAACAAGTTGAGCCACAAAGCCTGTCTAGAATAGGGGAAACCGGAAAAAGTGGAAAGCCATCCAGCGAAGGAATGCAGAAGGCAGAAGGTAGGAGCCGGACGCGCAATCGAGCCAGCCTCAAGTTTCAAGTTTTTGGATTTCAGGTTTTGGGTTCCACGTTTGTCATTCCAATTTTTCAGTCGCCACTTGTCCGACCGAAGAATAATGACGGGCGAACGGTAAACCTTCAACTCCTAAGCTTCAAACCTGAAACCTGGACCGAAGAATAATGACGGGCGAACGGTAAACCTTCAACACCTAAACTTCAAACCTGAAACCTGAAACCTGCGTGCCTACGGCCTCCTGCCGTCTGCTCCTGTTTCAGTTCTGTTGGCGAATGAACGTGTTCGGTCCGCCGCCCCGCAAGTAGGTGTTAACGCCTTGATCTCTCGGTTGGTTCCCGAGCAAGCCTTGCACGATTGATAACCGGGCCAGAATTCGTGGCTCAGTCAGCTGAAACCTGTTCGCCAGTGTTTGAGCACGATCGAAATCGATCTTCGCAAGCACACCGAGAGCCTGGCCATATCTACTGACCATGCTGCTCAGATTATTTCGCGCGTCGAGCGGCAATTCACCCTCTTTAAAAACATTAACCTCAAAACCGCTCAGAGTCGCAGCTGCAGACAACAAGTCATTGAGTTGAGTGATGCCTGGCTCAAGCACCTCGAAACTGCGGGTTGGTTCCAACTCTCTGAAAGCATCCGCGATGCGCAGTTGCTGCTCGAATTGTTGGTAGTTGACGGCCTTACGGTTGGTCAGTTGTTTGGCCTGGTCCAGAAGCTGTACTGCCAGTTTGGGATTCTTTTCCCTACTGGAAAACGACAACTGGATTAACAGGTTCACGCGCTCCTCGTCTGAATGAAGGCTGGCGAGGGTCTGCCTCAACTCATCTAATGTGGTGGCTTCAGTCTTTTCCGAGATCTGACGAAACTCGACTTGTTGTAAGACGCGATCACGCGTAGTTCCCTCCAGATGATCGCTGGCAATCTGCCGAGCGCGATCTGCGTTTCCCTCGTCAAGCGCCTTTATCGCGGCCTGCTGGTAAAGTCTCGACTGCATCTGGGGCGGCGCAGTCGGGGCTACACTAAGCAGGCTATCAGCTGAGCCCTGTCGCATGAGATTGAACATCTGGTTCATCGTTGCGCGCTGACTATCGACCATTCCCAATTCCGTCAGCTTCTCGCGCACTGCCTGCGCGCGCGAGGGAAGGTACTGATCGACCTGAGGTAGTATTAACTGCAGCCCGTTCAGTAGCCCGCGAGCGTTGGTCTGTTCAATCTGCGCGTCAGTTGGTGCATTCGGCACATTGTTTTGTCCGCCGCCTCCGCCAAACCCAGGAGCACCCCTAAAGCGGGGATTATTTTGTCCCCGCGGATTGTTAGTGTTGGCCTGAGGAGTGGCTTTCATCGCCGCATCGATCACCGCTCCCATCAGGTCCACATACCCTGACTGGGCCAGGAGCTGCGGCGGCTGATTGTTATCCGGAGGAGAAGTGGTTTCCGACTTCGGCGGTTCTGCAGTGCGTGGTCCGGGACGCAAAAGGCCCAGGGCGAGACCACTAGCGTCAATGCTCGCCAGCATGTTTGTCGACTGCAATCGTTTCAACATCTTTTCTTCGAGCTTAGCAGCCGCTTCCTTGTCTTTGCGCTGGAGTTGCGTCAACACGGCGGTCAATGTTCTGGGAAACTGGCCCTTATCGAGGAACTGTTCTGCGTTCTGCAAAGCCATTCTTGGATCGAGTGCGGCAATGCGAGCGAGCAAAGCTTGCTCGAGACTCTCCTCAGCGTCGGGCCGATATGGGTTCCTGGCGTCAGTAGTAGGCGGTGTGGCGAGGCGAGTGGCAGCCAAAAGTTGATAGGCAAGGGGCCCATCATGTCGTGCTACAGCAAATATCAAGTCCTGTCGCAGTTGGGCGGCCGTGGACGACTGGTTTCCGCCGCGCCGTTGCTGCTGGGTTTGATCGGTATTGCGAATCATCTCGGCGACGCTGTCCCCCGCCGAGGTGAATAACGTACGAGCCCGCGCTTGATTTCGATCCCAGAGTAGATCGGCTGTGTTGATCTGCAAGCGGATGCGGTTTTCGGGTAGTTTAAGCAGTTGAGCGTCGTCGAGAACCTGGTCAAGCAGAGTGAAGGCCTTTTTTTCTCGCTCGGCCTTCTCTTTTTGCTGCTGTTCATCAGTCGGGGCCGACGAATTCTGAGGCTCTTGCGCGCTAACTGCGACTAGCTGACCGAAGGTGATGGCAACTGCTATCAAAAAGGGGCTAATCCGGAACTTTGTCATGGGTTTCTTACCTCGAGCGCCAAACCTTTACAGAACAATTTGTTTGGCCTTTGTTAATTTCAGGGAGGGTTTTGAACTATATCAGATCAAGAGTTAGACGCAACACTGGCGGCGTTGGTCGGGCGTTCTGTTCAACCTCATCGATTATTAGAGATTTGACCTACTTGACCTCAAAGAATGGCTGTGGCGATGTTGTTTGCTCAGTTAGCTCGTAATGCATACCAAGTTTTTACACAGTAGCTGAGGCCACGGTGTGAATGAGAGAGCCGGAATCCAAACTGCACCCAGTACCGGTTTTCCTCTCGACTTTCCACCTCTCTGCACATTCTCTATAATCCGTAAACCGTTTTAGCAAAAAAACTTTGGAGTTCTCTTATGCCTGCCCCTAATAATCTAAGAGTTAATAACGGCGATCCACTTCTGCTTGTAGGCACCATGAAGGGCGCTTTCGTGTTGCGCTCGGATGAGATGCGAAAAAACTGGGAAGTAGGAGGTCCGTATTTTCCCGGTCGTGCGATCTATGCATTGTCGCTCGACAACCGCAATGGACGAAACCGACTTTGGGCGGCGGTGAACAGTTCTTTTTGGGGGTCTTACTTGAGTTCGTCGAACGATTTCGGAAAGACCTGGGCCGAGCCGGATACCTATAGCGTCAAGTTTCCCACCGAAGCTGACGCGTCAGTCAAACAGATTTGGCAGATTACACTGGGCCATGCTGACGAGCCCGATGTTCTTTATTGCGGCGTCGAGCCGGCTGCCCTGTTTAGATCTGAGGACGCCGGGGAAAGTTGGTCCCTCGTAAACGGTCTCTATGACCATCCCCACCGCCCACAATGGATGCCGGGCGGCGGTGGTTTGTGCTTGCACACGATTCTTCCTGATCCATCGGATAAACAGCGACTCTTTGTCGCGATTTCAACCGGCGGCGTGTATCGCTCCGATGATGGCGGAAAGTCCTGGCAACCTCGCAACGCCGGCGTTCGAGCACAGTTCTTACCACCCGAAAATCGCTATCCGGAATTCGGTCAGTGCGTGCACAAGATCGTCAGTCACCCTGCCAACCCGAAGCGCTTGTTTTTGCAAAACCACTGGGGTCTCTATCGAAGCGACGACGGCGCCGATTCATGGACCGACATCGCGAATGGAGTGCCTTCAGATTTTGGCTTTGCCCTGGACATTGATCATAAAAATCCGGACACGGCGTACATTGTTCCGCTCGAATCGGATGAATTTCGCTGCACACCCGAAGCTAAGCTGCGGGTGTACCGCACACAAAACGCTGGTGAATCATGGGAACCGCTGACAAACGGATTGCCCCAGGAGAATGCCTTTGAAACCGTTCTGCGCGACAATATGTCGACGGACAGGATGAATCCCACCGGAATCTATTTCGGTACCCGCAACGGCAAACTATTTGGCTCGAATAACGCTGGAGAATCGTGGCAGGCAATCATGAAAGGGTTGCCCCCGGTTGTCTGTGTCAAGTCTGCGCTCGCATAGACATCGTCAAACATGGGAATAGAACTAAAATGAAAATCAAGCTTGTACTTTCAACATTGATACTGACCTTCGCAATCTCTTTCGTTGCGATGTCACAACAAAAATCGGAACCTGAGTTTAAGCTGGTCCAGTTTCAAATGGCCTTGTTAAAACGCGCGCCCCACACCGAAAAACAGGGGAGCGCAAACATGACTGCCCTGCACGCCGAACATGTTGCTTACATCAAGTCACTTTTTGAATCGGGAAAAGTTGTGATCGCAGGTCCGCTGGCAGAAGACGGTGATATTCGAGGCGTCACGATCTTTCGTACCAACTCCCCCGAGGAGGCCAAAGCCCTGGCAGCGAACGATCCACTAGTCAAAGCCGGCTTCTTCACGGTCGAGATGCATCCCTGGTGGTCGGAAGAGGTGATGAAGAAACCGACTTTTCCGCTCAAAATGACTACGGCTTACCTGGCGTTTCTTGTACGCGGGGCGAAGTGGACGCCCGAAAAAACGCCTCAGACCGAGGAATTGCAAAAGGCACACCTGGCAAACATCAATCGGTTAGCGGAAATGAAGAAGCTTGTTGTTGCTGGACCATTTGGCGATAACGGTGAGCTTCGCGGCATCTTTGTGTTCAAGGTCAATTCACTCGACGAGGCAAAAAGTTTGGCTGAGACCGACCCGATGGTGCAAGCAGGACGCCTGGCGATCATCATGCACACGTGGTCTGTGCCGGAGGGCGTGTTGCCTTGAGCTCGATTCGCGTGACAACTTTGAGGTTTCGGGTCTGTGACGTGTGGGTTGTTCTGGAATGGTTACATTCAACATCACTGGTTTTCTAACTGAGTTTGCCGGAGGTCGAAGCCAGATCTCCATCGAGTCGACACCGCGCACAGTTGCCGACGCGCTTGAGGAATTGTGGAAATTGCACGTAGGTTTGCGTGACCGGGTTGTGAACGAACAGGGCGAACTACGACGGCACGTCAATATCTTCCTCGACAACGAAAACATTCGCCGTCAGGATATGCTGGCCACTCCAATATCAAATAATAGCGAGATAACGATCTTGCCTGCAGTCAGCGGCGGCTGAAAAAAGCTGAGATCGTCGAACCACTAATATGAAGGCAACTTGGAATAACACAGTTCTCGCGCAAAGCGATCAGACCGTTGTGGTGGAAGGAAATCAGTACTTTCCACCCGAAGCCATTGACAAACAGTATTTTCAAGAGAGCAGCACCCACACGGTTTGCCCTTGGAAAGGCGAGGCCAGTTACTACAACATTGTGGTCGATGGCCAGGTCAACAAAGACGCCGCTTGGTTTTATCCCAGCCCCAAGCCCGCCGCGGTGGAGATTAAAGATCACGTCGCGTTTTGGCGCGGGGTAAAAGTTGAATCGTGAGCCGAAGCCACCTGAACCTTAGTTCGGTAGCCACCGTATAGCCTTCCATGCTGTTTTGTCCTACCTGCGGCTCAGAAGAACGCCAGGCCGGCCAGTTTTGTCGCGCTTGCGGTACGGACATGCGCGCCGTGCGCCTGTCGCTGGAACGGCCCGACGATATTACCGCTGCGGCCGTCTCAGCACGCGAACAGATTGGACGTGTTTTCGCGGAAAAGATTCGAGAAGCTGAGGGCTCGCGGGACCTGGAGCGAATCGCGGAGGACGTGCTCCCCAGGCTTGAGAAGTTTCTCGAGTCACCTCAGGAAAAGCGCCTCCGCAACGCGCGTGCTGGCGTGGTAACTGCCGCGATAGGGGTCGGCGTTGGCATTCTTGCGTTGTTGCTGCTATCGAACGCGCGAGACTGGGAGATTTCCAAGTTGGTTGGAGGACTTGGTCTGGCCGTCGTGGTTTTCTTCATTGGAATCGGTCTTGTCATTAACGCAGTGTTCCTCACCGTCCCGCGCAAAGAATTGCCAGCTCCTTCGCTGGATCCAGGTCGCGAGAAGCTTCTGGACAATTTGCAGGCTTCCACCGGACAACTATTGAACGAAGCATCGCCTCTTCCGATTTCTTCAGTCACCGAGCACACGACTCAGCACCTGGGCAAAAAGTTGTAACGCAACCTGTTAGGTTGCGTGCGCTCACGCCAGACGCCAACTAAAAGCATGCGCTACTCTAAATACATCCGCACAATTTCTTCGGATTTGACCTTTCGGTACTATCATCGTAAGGCTGAAAGGGAATGACACATCATGGCCGTTAAGCTCGAAGGTGACTGCATGGTCCGGAAGATGCGCGAAGGAATTCCAACTGTCTCTGGCACGCTCGCCGTCTGGCATCAAATTGGAAGAGAGATCGGAGCGGAAGCAATTTCCCTTCGCATCCTGGAATTCGCCCCAGGGCTATCTCCCGGTATTCTCAATGAAGACTGCGATGAAGTTCTCTATTTCCTTGAGACTTGGGATGGGACCGAGTGTGAGTTGAGGCGAGTGACTGTTTTCATTGATGGTTGGTCTTATGAAGTCGCCCCGCCGGCCGGAATCTATCTGCGACCCGGGCAGACACTCACCATCAATAATCCAGGTTCTGAACCGGTCGTGTTTGTGAGCTCCCAGTGTCCCGAGCCACGTTCTGACGTAGAGTTTCTTGATTCGCTGACTTCGCCGAAAGCTGGATCAGTTGAAGCTGACCGGCTGCCGATTGTGCGGCTTGCCGATCGTGAGACCATCCCCACCGCAGATCGCTGGTATCGTGTATTGGTTGATGACGCCGTTGGGAGCCTGCAAGTGACGCAGTTTGTCGGTTCGATTCCGCCAGGCAGAGCGCCAGATCATTTTCATACGTATGAAGAGGTTCTATTTATTCTACGAGGACGAGGCCGCATGTGGGCTGGCGATTCGAGGACTTCTATCGGACCAGGTTCGTGCGTGTATCTGCCAAAGCGGCAGGTCCACTGTGTCGAGAATACGGGAGAGGACGAGCTGCGTCTGATTGGAGTTTTCTATCCGGCGGGTAGCCCCAGCGTCAGGTATGAAACATAAGAGTCCCTTTTTGGAGTGCGGCGGCCCGGCGCCGCTTTGGCCTGTTGTTGTTGCCACTCTGGTTCGTGGTCAAGGCCGCTCAAAGCCACTAGCTACTGAGCATTCCCAAAATCCCGAATATCCTTGAATGGCTTCTCGCTATCGCTGAAATCAGGCCGATAATAATAAGCAGCCCCATCGAACTCTTGCATCCACCCCTCTTCCATTCCCATCTCAGTGAGCGCAGAAACCGCCGTTAACCATTCTGATTCGCGTATGCGGCGCGAAAGTAAAAGGTACCGTTGGTTCTTCTCGGCCTGATTGGCTGGATAGTACTGGGCCATCATTGAAATAGCGACGTGCGGACTGAGTTCGCTCCGAATCCATGCTAGCGATTCCTGCACGCCGCCAATGTCGTTCGGCAAAACAAGCAGACGAATTACCAACCCGCGCCGCAACAATCCATTTTCATCAAAGACAAGCTGGTCGCCGCTCTGGCGATACATCTCCGCTATCGCCCGTCGTGAACACTCTTTGTAGCCCTTAACCTTCGAATAGAGATAGCCCGCCTCGTCTTCGGCATACTTGAGATCAGGCAAATACACGTCGACCACGCCGTCGAGCAGCTTCAACACTTCTACTGAATCGTAAGCATTGGTGTTATATACGATTGGCAGACGCAAGCCACGCTTCGCTGCCAGTAGAATCGATCGGGCCATCTGCGGCGCAAAGTGCGTAGGCGAAACGAAGTTGATGTTGTGACACCCGCGCTGCTGAAGTTCGAGCATCATTTCGGCAAGTCGCTCTTGCGTCACTTCATTCTTCAATTGCTGTTTGTGCGTCTGCGAAATTTGATAATTCTGACAATAGACACACCGCAGATTACAGTTTCCAAAAAAGATGTTGCCGGCGCCGCGAGTGCCAACCAGCGGAGGTTCTTCACCAAAATGTGGCGTGTAAGAAGAAACGATCGGTAAGCGTCCCGAGTAGCACGCCGCCAACTCATTTTCTAAACGATTATTCAGGCAGTCGCGCGGACAGACCGTGCAGCGTTCCAGCAACGCTTCGAGAGCGTCAACGCGTTGCAACAGTTCGCCGGTTTCGAGAAGACGCAGATATGACGACGCGTGCGACGAACTCTGACTCGTGACTCCAGACTCTAGCCTCATGACTCGTTAAACGTGTCGCCGAAAATGAACAAAGTGAGGCTTATGATGTTCGATGATATCAGCAGGTGCTACTCGCTTGGACTGCCGCCAGATAAAATCCATCTCTAAGTGGATCGTGCTCAGCGCCAAACGTGCCTCAAAAATCAAGAGTATGCTGCCGTAAAAAAGGCAGCACGCACCGAGCAAACCAAGAATAATTGGAGCCAGGTTGTAACGGGGATCGTTCTTTAGGGCGACCAAACCAATGGCCACACTGGTGGCCACGAAGATCCCGAGGGCGAGATAAAAAGCCACCATCGAACGCTGCAGAATACGCGCCCGGCTCGTTAGTTTGTCCAGCTGATCGAAAATCACTTCCTGCCGTTCTCGTAAGACTTCGCGGTCGTTGCCCTTCCCCGTCATCTCTTCCCAGCGATCGGAAAGGGCACGCACGCGATCCACTACCCGACCAAGGCGAATTGAAGTCGAGAGTATCATGCTGCCACACGCCGAGATCAAAACCGCCGGCGTGATCATTGCAGTCAGGACGGCGATTGCCGAGGAAGTATCCATGGAGTGATTAGATTTTGGTCTGGGAGCTCGCGCGGGGCTACCCTCTCTTTCATCTTATACGGTCTAATTCCGCAAGGGCAACTGAGACCTTGTGCTATTCTTCAAGCTCGCTAAATCCGGGGATTTGACCTATCCGCCCACTGATCAATCACAGAAGTCATGCGCCTCTGGCTAAAAAAGAACAGTGAGGTCCCGCTGCGAGAGCAGTTAGTGACCCAGATTGTGTTGGGTATCGTTAGCGACGATCTAAAAGCGGGCCAGCGGTTACCGAGCACGCGTGAGTTGGCCCGGCGCTACCAGATTCATGCGAACACTGTGAGCGCTGCCTATCGCGAGCTCGCGCGACGTTGTTGGGTTGAGTTTCGCAAAGGGAGTGGCATTTACGTCCGCGCACGGAACGGCGATACCGAAGTAGAGGGTTTCGAACTTGACGAATTGATCTCCAAACTCTTTCGCACCGCTCGTGACAAAGGCTACTCAGCAGCAGAATTGCAAAAAGGATTGGAACGTTGGCTCGCTCTGCAACCACCGGATCATTTTCTCTTGATCGAGCCGGATGTAGATTTACGGTCCATCCTTGTTGCTGAAATAGGAAGGGCGACAGGGGGGATGGTAACAGGCGCTGGAATCGAGGATTGTTCTAAAGCAGAGGTTCTTAGTGGCGCCTTGCCTTTGGCACTTTACGGAAAGATAGAACGAGTCCGGGCGAAGCTTCCTTCGGGGACCGATCTGATCGCGCTACGCTCGCGCTCGGTGGCTGAATCCATGCGCGGGCAGAAACCGCCGCCACGCGACGCACTCGTCGCCGTGGTTTCACGTTGGCCAGAGTTTCTGCGTTGGTCGCGTGCGATGCTGGTGGCGGCTGGTCTGGATGTAGAGGCACTCAACTTTGCCGATGCGCGGAACGGGGGCTGGAAGAGAGGTCTGGCCTCGACCGAGTTGGTGATAACTGATTCGTTAACAGCAGTCGAGTTACCGAGCGGATGCAGCGCACGAATCTTTACGATCCTATCGGATGCCTCACGAGAAGAGCTCGTCAGTTACGCGAAGCAATTAGGTATCGGCGCCGCGTCGCCAGGTGTGGTAAATAGCAAAGTTAGCTGACAACTTATGTCTTCGGCTTATCCTTCGCCAGCGTTCGCACATAGTTCACAACGTGCCAGCGCTCTTCTTCACTCATTCGCTTCTCGCCGGCCGGCATGATCCCGTTAATACCTTTGGAGATCTTCCAGAAGACCTCGCCATCAGTCATGGCCGTCATCCGTTCCTTGTTTGAAATGTCGGCGGGCTTTCTGCGCAGCCGTGCCATGTTGGCTTCATTTCCTGCACCGGTATCTCCGTGGCAAAACACACAGTTTCCCGCACGCGCGAAGTAGAGCTCCTTGCCTTTTGCAGTGGACTCTTCCGTGGCCGCGACGGGATTCTTTGTTTTGTCGGCATCAGCGGGAAGCTCCCATGTATTTGCCGAGAAATCCTGCGGTTGACTGGGCGCAGAGGGCGACGCGCCAGGCGTTGGTTTGGCGTCGTTCTGGTTCTTGTTCGCAGGCGAATTCTGCTGTTCCTGTCCAAACAACTGCAAGGCAAAAATGAATGAACCCAACAACAGCAGGGATAGTATTACCGCAGACTTATGTGGGCGGATAATCATAAAGGTCCTCCTGGCTGACGGACGAAACTAGCTGGGTTGCGTAGAAGGTTAAGTACCGCTTCGGCGCTTTCTAATCACGCGGTGTTTCTTTACAGGACCTGCGGCTGGCGACTTAACAGCAGCAGCAGGGGCAGTCGGCTTCGGCTTCATCTGCTCACGTATTAAATCCTTTATCATCTGCTGTGGAAAGTCCGCTTGCAGCACCACTTCATTTTCCATTGTGCTGAAACTAATCATCCTCAGCATCGAAGGAAAAGATTTTCTATCTGCATCTTCGCCCGGTAAGGATTTCATTAGTCCTCCCAAAAGGTTGTTGATGATCTTTGCCGTATCCGGATTGTCGGCATTCATCGCTCCTCGAAACTTAAAATTTGTCCCTTCCATCGTCACTGCCGCATAGAAGTCGCCGAGACGCGAATCGCAGCGTGGCGCTCGGGGATTAGTTTCAGTACCCATTAAGCCAAAGCTCTTGGCGAATGAGGTCCAGGGCGAGCCAGCCATGCTGATAAGTGCGTTGCTGTCGCGCATGAGAGAGTTGAGAGTCTCCTGACTTATTCGATCACGACCTTCAGCCGCGTCAACGGCCGCCTTTAAGTAAGAGACATTGCCGGCCGCCATCGTGTTGCTGTTCAGCGGAACGATTCCGAGTTGTGTAAATGACTTCAGGAATGGATTCTTCTCCGCTTCTTTCTTGAGTTCGTCGATGGTCATCAAGGCGAGTGTTTTTGAGCCATACTTCTCGTCAACCAGTTTTTCCTGCAATCCCGAGTGCGCCATCGTCATCAGTACGTCCGCGCTAAAATCCCCACTCGTTACAACCAGGACCTCTGGGCCGGAGAAACTGAGATCTACGGCGGGCTTGCGGAAACGGACCGCCACGACGATGTAATCAATCCGAGAGGGATCGACGCCCCCCATCTGTTTCAGTTGGGTGAATTGCTCTCGCATCTTTGCAACGTCAGCGTCCGCCATGACCTTAGGAGCTGCTTCGTTAAGTATGCGTTGCGGATTGATGTAGATAAGTGTGTCAGCTTCCGGCAAAGTGGACAGCAAAGACACTACAGCCTGACTAGCCCCTGTTGCTTTCACCAATGACTGCGAGTCAAGGGCCGGGGTTTGAGCCTGGGCAAACCCGACTGAGCTCAGCAGTACAAGGGCGATTGCTAGCCCGCAAAGTTGCCATCTGAAGTGTTTTACCATTCGTGCCTCCGTTAAAGTGTTTCCTTGTCTTTCCATATAGTCAGGGCGAAGTTATCTTCTATTCATCGTTTCCAGTACCTTCAATTTGTCATTTATGGCGTGGAATAGCAATTCCGAGACACGCAGGAGATTTCACCACGGAGCCCCTTTGCTCGTACTGCGACCAGCAGATAACGAGATGGAACTTTTAGGAGCGCGCGACCGAAGCTAAATCACTCGCTGTCAACTAATTACACGCCCAACCCCAGAACGAAGTTTCTAAGGAGACACGGAGCACACAGAGGTTGGGGAGAAAAAATGAAAATAGCACACCACCGGCAGAGTTTCATTCGTCGGCTTCTTAACTACTTTTTGTTCTGATCGGCGTTGATCTGCGCCTAATCAAATCTGCTCAAGCTTGTTCCGGGTCAGTTCGTTCTGGATGTTTCCCGTATTGAGTGTCGAAGCCGGTTCAAAGAGCATGACCTCCGCTTCTTCATCGGCGACTGGTCGATGCTCAACGCCGCGGGGAACGATGATCATTTCACCTTCTTCGATCCAAACGGCCCGCTCCTTATTGCCTTCAAGAAACTCCATCCGGAACCTGCCCTTCATGGTCAAGAACAACTCGTCTTCATTGTCGTGGTGGTGCCAGGTAAAGGGTCCTTTGAATTTCACCAGCTTTACCAGTTGGCCATTCAATTCGCCAACAATTCGCGGGTTCCAATGGTCGTCGAAAAGTGAAAGTTTTTGGGAAAGATTGATTTTATTCATAGTGATCAGAAATTAGAATTTAGAAATTAGAATTTGAATTGCGATTTGCGAGTGTGCAGTCCATTAGAATTTGGAACTTTCGAACTTGGAAACTTAGTAAATTCTAAATTCTAAATTCTATAAATTCTAAATTTCTTTCATCGTCATCAGCGCCGCCATCGTCTCAATTCCGTCCCAAAGGTTTTGCAATCGCAGGTTTTCGTTTTCAGCATGCTGATTATTGTCGTAGTTGACAATGGGGATCGAGATCGTCACGGTGCGAACCCTATCCGTGATGATTGATAGTGGAAGACTGCCTCCTGAGGTTGGCAAATTCACGATCGGCTGGTTGGACGTTGAGGCGACCGCCGCGGCCACGCTCAGCGCCATCGGCAAATCCATGCGCGTACGCTCGGCATTGTATCCGCCTGGACGAGTCAAAACTTTCGCGATCAATGAATACTGCCGGCGCTCGTCCATAGTGGGATCGCGATCGACTACAAAAAAGCCCTGCTTTCGAATGTGACGTACGAGACGCGCAATCTGGCGTTGATGATCATTGCCCTTCACCAGTCGTAGATCCAAAACGGCCGTCGCTGTGGCGGGAATAATATTCCGTGCAAGGGCGCCAACGTCTCCGCTGCTCAGCCCATTGATATTCAAAGAAGGCTCACTAAGCAGCTCTAACAGACTTCTGCCGTCACCTTCGGTTTTCGCCAGGCCAAGCTGGGCCCGGATCTCATCGTCGTATTGTGGGGCTACGGCGATTGCTCTTCGCTCGGCTGGTCCGAGAGGTTCTACATCGTCGTACCAACCGGATATCGTGACTCGTCCCGACGGATCTTTCATCGAAGCCAGCAGTTTTGCGAGCGTCATTGCCGGATTCGGTGCCCAATTGCCGTAGTGGCCGCTATGCAGCGGGCGCAGAGCGCCGTAGATCGTCAGGTCTACGTTAGCGTCGCCGCGCACTCCGAACACTACCTGCTTTCGTCCCGACTGATGCACTGGTCCATCACACATTAGCCAGAGGTCGGCTTCGACCAGGTTGTGGTACCGTTCGATGATTTCGCCAAGATGGGGCGATCCGGCTTCTTCTTCACCCTCAAACAGAAACTTGATGTTGGAACTGGGAGCAACTCCGTTTGCCTTCAGGGCGTCAACGGCAGTCAGTATTGCCATTACACCCGCTTTGTCATCCGAAGCGGAGCGTGCATACAAACGCCATTCGGGGTTGATCGACTGGCCCACCTTGGGCATTGGCACGATTGAGCCGCCGGCCTCCAGCGCCCTCGAACGGAGCACAGGCTGCCAGGGCAAGCTTCCGCTCCATTGTTTCGGATCCGTTGGCTGTCCATCGTAATGCGCATAGAAGAGCACGGTGCGTTTGGCACCCGGCACCGTCCATTCGGCATAAATCGCCGGCGGGACTTTCGGGTCGTTGGTTTCAAGTAATCGCGCCTCCAAACCCCGTCGCTTCATCATCTCTGTTATGAATGTCGCGTTTCGACGGATATTCTGAGTGTCTGAGGCGACGTTAGGAATGCTGAGGAAGGATATGTACTCCTCGAGGATGCGTTGTTCGTTCGCCCTTCTGAACGTTCGAACCTTATCTTGGTCGATGGATAGGTAGGCGTTCGTCGTCGCCAGCATCAGGAGTGTAAGAACGACAGAACGCATAGTTTCAAGTTTCAAGTTTGAAGTTCCAGGTTTCAAGTTCCAGGCTTCAAGTTTGAAGTTTCAAGTTCCAGGTTAGGGATCCGGCTTAACCTGAAACCTCAAACTTGAAACCTCAAACTTGAAACCTGAAACTTGGAACCTGAGAGTTACTGAGTCGCCGGATCGCTGGCGCTTGCAGGTTGTGTATCGTTGACGTGAATTAGACCTGACGTCGACTCAAGAAAAAAATGGCGGCCTGCACGTCCATCCGACGGGTCCGCAAGGCAGCTGTAGCCCGCATCCGAGCCGGAATTCACCGTCAGAGTCAACGCATAGTCCTTAAGCGGTTTGTCAGAAGCGAAACGAGAATCAAGATAGCCAGCCGCTGACAGTTGGGCCAACGTGCCGTAATTGCCTTCATTACTCACGCTGTACGTTCTCTCAGCCAGGGCAATGGCATGTAGCGCAGCGATGGCAGTGGTTTCATCGGCCCGGTCTGTACTTTGTTTCAAGCCGGTCGTATAGGCCTGACATCCGCAGAAGGCCAACAGAGCATTTACAGCAAGAATGACGACTAAATATCGAACCATACTCAAACTCCTCGACTCTCGCCGGACAATATTACTTGATCTCATCATAGCGAAAACAGCGAGGATCATGGTCGTTTACCAATCCCACGGCCTGCATGAACGCATAGCAGATCGTAGAACCGACAAACCTAAAGCCACGTTTGTAGAGATCCTTGCTAAGAGCATCGGAAACCGGCGTCTTGGGAAGAACCTGTGAGTCGCGTTTGCGTTTGAGTGAGTGACCGCCCACGAATTGCCACAGATAGGAATAGAAACTGCCAAACTCCTTTTGGACTGCCTTAAATGCCTTTGCATTGCTGATTGCCGATTCGATCTTCAAACGATTGCGAATGATTCCAGAATCTGCAAGCAGCCGTTCGATCTTTGGCTGTCTGTAACGCGCGACTTTGGTTACATCGAAATTGTCGAATAGGACGCGATAGTTGTCTCTTTTCCTGAGAATTGTCTCCCAACTTAGCCCGGCCTGTGCGCCCTCGAGAATCAGGAATTCAAATAACACGCGGTCGTCGTGTTGTGGTACGCCCCACTCAAGATCGTGGTAGGCGATCGAGAGATCGGTCTTGGCCCAATCGCAACGCTGTTTCATCGTCGCCATTCTAACCTACTTTTTTTGGAGTGCGGCGGCCTGGCGCCGCTTTGGCCTACGTTTGGCCGATGGTCCTGGGGCTCCAAATTAGTTCTTGTCGAATCTGCCGGCGAGACTGGCTACGACTGTGAGGAGCTCATGGGTTTCAATCGGTTTGGCGGCATGAGTGTTGTACCCGGCAATCACTGCACGGATTCGGTCCTGGACTCTCGCATAAGCCGTCAAAGCTATGGCAGGGATGAGTCCGCCTTTGCCGGCTTCTTGCTGCCGCACGCGCTTGATGAACTCATATCCATCGATTCCGGGCATCCCTATGTCGGCGATAAGCAGATCGAACTTTGCCTGGCTGAGAGCTTCGAGAGCTTCCGCTGCATCGGGAACGGCCTTCACCATGGCCCCATGCTGAGTTAGTTCTATTGTTATCAGATCCAGCGCATCGACATCGTCATCAACCGCCAGAATATGCAAGCCCTCGAGGTTCACCTGGACCTCATCGGACTCCCAGGAGGCTGTGCTGGCAGGCTCACCTTCCACATGCAGATCGCCGCTGGGCAAAGGCAAGTTCACCACAAACTTGGCTCCCGAACGTCCGTCGTGAAGATTCTCAGCGGAAATCGTGCCGCCGTGTAATTCCACCAGATGACGCACGATGGCCAATCCCAAACCCAGACCGCCATGAGTCCGGGTGGTAGAACCATCCGCCTGGCGGAACCGTTCAAACACGTGAGGCAGAAACTCCGTAGCAATGCCTGGTCCAGAATCTGCTACGGTGATCTGCATTTGCGAATCTCTCTGATTGACCTGCACCTCGATGCAACCGCCAGGTGGGGTAAATCGTGAGGCGTTGGATAAGAGATTCCAAATAACTTGTCTCAGTCGATCGGCATCTCCGGAAACAACGTTGAGGTCCTCGTCGATCGAGGTTTCGATTTTGATCTCTTTAGCCTGCAGTGCGGGTCGCACTGAATCGAGCGCGGCTTCAACTACTGAATCTATCTTTACCGGGCCAAGGTTAAGCTGAAGTTTTCCGGTTATCACTCTCGAAACATCGAGGATATCTTCAATTATCTGCTGCTGTGACCAGGCGTTGCGTTCAATTACTTCAAGGGCATGGATCGAACTGTCCTTGTCCAGACGGCCAGATCGCAGTAAACGGGACCAGCCGATTACGGCATTCAACGGCGTTCTCAATTCGTGAGACAGCGTGGCGAGAAATTCGTCCTTCAAACGATTGGCTTGTTCCGCCTCCGCGCGCGCAGCTTTCTCGCTGCTGAGTAAGTGTTCCAGTTCCTTTTCGGCTCGGGTTCTCTCCTTGAATTGACCAATTTGGCCTCCAAGGCTAGTCACCACTCTCAGCAGCTCTTCGTCGGGCTGCCTGATTTCCCTGCTAAAGAATTCGATTATGCCGAGCACCTCGGGGCCAACTCGAATTGGGAAACCAAATGCGCCACGCAGACCAGCGCTCTCGGCCGCAGCCGCCCTGGGAAAGTTTGCGTCTTCCAGCACGTCCGGGATCCAAACGGGCGCGCCCCACGCCCAAATTCGTCCAGGTAAACCTACACCCTCTCTAAACTTTACCTCGCGGCAAAGTTTCTCAAAGCTTCTCGCCCCGGCATCAGGGGCGTGCCATAGATCCACACAGTGCAAAACGTTTGCCTGGCGATCGACCTGCCATAGGACGCCAACCTCCCACTCCAAACACTCGCCCATCGTCTGAAGTAGTTGGCTGGCGCTATCTGTGAAGTCAGACGACTCAGAAAGAACCCGGGTCACGGAATATTGCATTGCCAGTCGCTGCTGGGCGCGCCGATATTCAGTGATGTCGCGGGTGAAGCAGCGAGCGTAGACAAGTTTTCCTTCTTCCCACAGTCCACTCGAACTGATCTGAACATGCTTTATCGAGCCATCTTTTGCGCGCATCCGAGCTTCGCAATCACGCAATATTTCCCCGGCCTGCAGTCGTCGGAGAAAGTCATCAATCGCTGGCGTCTCGACGTGAAACTCTCCGAGCTGATGGCCGACATATTCGTCTCGAGTGTAGCCAAGAAGGTCCAACTGTGCCTGGTTTACGCGCAGCACTTGTCCGTCGGCTCCCACCCAGCACATACCAACTGCGGCGGTTTCGAAAAAGTCCGACAGCTCCGTTTCACTTCGGCGCAGGGCTTGCTCGGCATACTTACGCGCGGTAATGTCGCGTTTAATGCCGACGTAGCAAACCGGTTCGCCCACGCTGTTGCGCACTGCAAAGGTAGAAAGATCGAGATGCCGCTCTGTGCCATCCTTAGTGCGGCTGATTACCTCGCCCCGATAAGTTCCATTGCTGGCAAGCTCGCTTTGGATCCGGTCAAACGTTTCCGCGCCGAGGTGTATGGCCGGAGTCTGACCTTGAAGTTCATCGTCGGAATAACCCAGGAGTTTGTAATGTGCGCCGTTTTGTTCGATGTAGTGTCCCTGTGGGCTGGTGATGGCAATGGCTTCGAGCGAGTGGACGAAGATCTCTCGATACAGTTCGGCAGTGACCTGCGGCAATTGCGCAGCCACGGGATCAGTAGCTAATCGCTGACGCCTTGCGCTTCGCGACATCAACTAACTCGGCAGGGTACGAAATTCAGGAAGGGGGCCGGGGATAGGGCGATAATACCCTAAAATCCTGTTTGAGGGTAAATACAAGCTTTGACCCCTGGCTGAGCTTGTCTACGAACTAGGGCTGAACCCTGAATTTCAGTCGAATTGAACCGGCTAACCTGATCCAAGTGCTGCGAGTATTCGAATGGAGAACCCAGGATATCATCTAACCCAACAAGCCCCATTGCTCACTGCTGTTCTGGCCGTTTGACTTGCCACTCGCATTAGTTGTAAAAGCGTTCTGGCTTCCAAAAATAAGATTGAAGAATCCCTCGCTTACCATGCCTGAAAAGGGCTGGGTAGCTGCTTTTTCGAAAGGAGACCGAAATGGCTTTACGTTTAGGTGACATCGCCCCCGACTTCACTGCAGACACAACCGAAGGCGGGATTAGTTTTCATGATTGGCTTGGCGACAGTTGGGCCGTTCTGTTTTCACATCCGAAGGATTTCACGCCCGTTTGCACCACCGAACTGGGCTACATGGCCCGCATTAAACCGGACTTTGAGAAGCGTGGTGTCAAAATTATTGGTTTGAGTGTGGATCAGGCGGATTCGCACAAACGCTGGGCGCAGGACATAGAGGAAACGCAGGGTTCGGCGCTGAACTTTCCGGTGATTGCTGACCCGGACCACAAAGTCGCTGAATTGTATGACATGATCCACCCGGAAATCAGCGACATTTTTACGGTCCGTTCGGTCTTTGTCATCGGACCGGATAAGAAGGTAAAGCTGATGATTACTTATCCGGCGAGCACTGGACGCAACTTCGACGAGATCTTGCGCGTGATCGATTCACTGCAACTCACCGCCAAATACAGCGTGGCTACACCGGTCAACTGGAAAGACGGAGAAGATGTGATCATCGTGCCATCGCTGTCCGACGAAGATGCTAAAGCCAGGTTTCCTGCTGGCTGGAGAGCCGTGAAACCGTACCTGCGGATCACGCCGCAGCCAAATAAGGTGACGACGGACACTGCCGCGAAGACCGCAAGCTAAGTGGCACAGACTTTAGTCTGTGAACGATCAGTTCAATCCGGGCGCGGGATTTCGAACCCCGCGCCCAGTCGTTTCAACCTCTTCAGCAAACACAAAGTGGCACAGACTTCAGTCTGTGAGTGCGTGGCAAGCGCACAATGTCAGTTGAAGAAAGCCGCTGGGCAACTGTTTGAGTTTCGAGATTGTTTTCTCAAAGGCTGCCGTCACTTTCAGCGGCAGCTTAAATTGTGTGGTTTCCAAGTAACTCAGAGACTGAAGTCTGTACCACTCCGGCAATCTTCAGGTCAACGCTCTAAAAGCCTCCCACCCCCGACGCTTTCTCTCCGCGGCCGAGCACCAAACCCACTCGTCTGGTCTTGCCACAAGTCCAGCTTTCACAGGATTGTTCTCTATGTAATCAACTATTCTAAAGAACTCTTAGATCCTGAAAGAAAAGTAAATGAGGGTTTCAAGTTTCAAGTTCTAGTTTCAGGTTCCGGTTTCAAGATTCGCGACCCAAGCCTGACACCTGAGAGCAGAAACCTGAAACCTGAAACCGGGAAACCTGAAACCGTGAAACTTGAAGCTTCCGGACCGCACACAGACTAAAATCTGTGCCACTCAATGGTATGCTATGGAGCACTGGGGGTGCACTTGCCAGTGGGATCGAGCAAGGAAAAACGAGCGATACGTCCAATTCTGCTGCGAAGTCTCAAGCTTCTTTGTCCGGCTTGTGGGCAATCGTCCATAGTTCAGCGTCCCTTCAAAATAAAGGACAGATGCAGTTCATGTCGCGCGGTGTTCAAGCGCGAGGAAGGTTTTTTTGTCGGTGCGATTCTGGCGAACGTCGTGACCACTGAGTTGGTTATCCTGTTGATTTATCTCGTTAGCCTTCCAATTTTCAATACCTACGATCAGCTGATCCTTGCGATCCTGTTTGTTGTGGCGATTGTCTTCCCTGTTGCGTTCTACCACCATAGTTGGAGCTTTTGGCTGGGATTTGATCACCTGGTTGAGTCCCTACCCAGGGATTCGAAAAGCAACGACCGGTGGAGTTGAGACAGACGATTGAAAGGGTCAGTGTGCGACAAGTCGTCACCACAAAGAATGGCGGCATTGATGTTCTGAAGGTGCAGGAAAGGCCTGATCCTGTGCCGGGCAAAGGCGAAGTCATCATTCGCGTGCGCGCCGCTGGACTTAACTTCGCAGACATTCTCGCACGGCAGGGACTTTACCCCGATGGACCACCAAAGCCCTGCGTCATGGGTTACGAAGTTGCCGGTGTAGTTGGCGCTATCGGCGAAGACGTGAATCGAGATCTGGCCGGCAAGTCGGTTGTGGCAATGACGCGTTTTGGCGGCCAGTCGGAACTGGTCGCAGTTAAAGCAACCCAGATGTTTGAGAAGCCGGGTTCTTTGACTTTTGAACAAGCGGCCGCAATTCCGGTTAATTACCTGACGGCTTACACATTGCTGGTCGTGATGGGGTCCCTACATGAAGGAGAGGCGGTCCTGATTCATAACGCAGGAGGTGGCGTCGGTCTCGCCGCTCTGGATATCGCCAGGAAGATCGGGGCCGTGACTTATGGCACCGCTAGCCCTTCCAAGCATGAATTCTTGAAACAGCGTGGTCTTGATTATCCGATTGATTATCGCAGTCAGGATTGGCTTCCAGTTCTTATGAATCTGACCAACGGGCGAGGAGTAGAGTTGGTAATCGATCCAATCGGGGGCGCCCATTGGAAAAAGAGTTACGCTGCCCTCAGACATACCGGGCGGTTGGGAATGTTTGGAGTATCGAGCGCGTCCGCTACTGGCGCAACAGGCAAGCTTAAGCTGCTGAAGGCGGCGGTCCAGATGCCGAGGTTTCATCCGCTCGGATTGCTGAGTAAGAACCGCGGCGTATTTGGTTTGAACCTGGGCCATCTGTGGCATGAGCCGGAGAAGGTAGCAGTCTGGATGCGAGATATCATTCGCGGCGTGGAAGAAGGGTGGATCCGTCCTCATGTCGATCGGAGTTTTACATTTGACGAAGCCGGCGATGCTCACGCGTACCTGGAAGCCCGCCGGAATATCGGCAAGGTAGTGTTAGTGCCTAGATCCCGGAGCGGCGGAAGGCAGAAAGCAGAAAGCAGAAGGCAGGAGCAGTAGGCAGGAGTAGTGCAGTTAGACTTTATTACTCCAAAAACAGTAAGGCAGCGAAACACGATTACACTGCCTTTCGTATTTCTTCTGCCTTCTGCCTTCTGCCTTCTATACCGCTAATTTGCTAACTTGCGCGCTGCTGTTTGGCGAGGACAAAGGCACAAAGAGCCGAGTAGATCAGGCCGAAGATCATGGACCCCAGGAACAACCCAGCATATGCCATCAGCGCCACTTGCCACATCGGACGAGGCAGCGGACCAGCTTCGCTCATCAGGAGCTTAGGTCCCGCGATAAGATACTGAACAAGGAAGAAGAGGCAGGCAGACGTAGCGTACACGAAGGAAATCGCAGCTCCGATCTTCAGCCCATCTTTAAAAGTAAACCGATCGCCTATCTCACGTTTCCGCTCGCGAATGCCGAAGTAGATTGAGAAAAAAGCTGTTAGATTGAATAGCAGGGGAGCCGCAAGAGTGAGTTTCGAGTCCGAACCTACGTTCAAGACAAGGCGCACAACGACGACCCAGGCCACAACCACTAACGTGATCAGTAGGCCGTACTTGAGAGCTATTTTCATCGGGTGGATATACCTCGTCTCGACGATCAGGACCCAACTTCAGGGCCACCGGTCGGCGCAATTGGGTGTCTTGGGCGAGATACACTTCGCCCATTCCTCCCGCGCCAATCAGCGACCGGATTTCTTACTGCCACGCAGGGCTTACGTGTCCCTGCTCATCGCTCCAGTAAGGAACCCATGCAAGTGTCACCAGCGTGACTGCAATGTTCGCCTTGACGGGTTTCAGGCTTACTTTATCAAACTGCTCGGTTTGGGGATCCGCTGCCTTTTCTAACGATGCAGTTTCGTCCTTGAACTGCGCGTCGAGGTCTGCGACCTGCTGCGAAACTGCTTCCAGCGTTTCCTGAGCGCGAGTCACGTCCTGCGCTTCCTTCATTGATCGGCTCACCCCGCGGGCGGTAGTTGTGGCGCGGCCGAGAGTTCCCAGACTTACCGTCTTGCGTCCTATGAATGAAGACAGCAAAGTGGCCCCGAACGAGATTGCAGTCTGGACCTTTTGGGTTTTTGACTGCTCAGCTTCGCGAGCCACGGTTTGTTCAGCACGTCGACGTTTCTCTTCCAGCGCGGCAAACTTTGGGGCGTAGCGCTGACGAAGCTTTTCGACTGCCTGATCGCGCTGTTCACGCGCGAGTTGCTGCAAACGGACGCGAAAATCTCTTTCCGACTCACCCGGGTTCGAGGCGATCTCGAGGGTGGGGCTTTGAAGCAGTTCGACCCGCTGATTGCGGTAGATCCAACCGGCAAAGTCTTTGCGCCAGGTGTCGTAGCTCTTCGTTTTCGCAGCAACGGTTGCGAGTTCGGCAAACTGCGCACTCTCTTCCGGTGACTGCTCCAAATCTTCAATAGCCAGATCGGCTTGTCCCGCCTGGTTCCAATCGACCGCTACTGGACCATCACTAATTGGAGTAACCACTGTTAGGTGCTGCGTCATATCGAGAGACTTCTTATTGCTGTAGCGCACTTCTGCCACTCCTAAAACCATTGGGTGATATGTCAAAGCGGCATCCTTCGGCGCATCACCACGAAGCGGGACAAAATATTGCCTTATCTCTGGCGGCAATACCGCTGGCTGAGCATCGGGAGCCTTATTCTTTGTGGCATTCGCCGTTTGAGTGACAGCTGCAACGCGTGTCGTCGCTGCCGTGCTCGTAGATGGTGTCGGGGCTTCTGCTGCAGAGCTCTTTCGGCCCTCCATCAGTGTTTTGATCTGAGTTCGCGTCAGCGGTCCGCGAAGGTACGACATCGCCCAGCGAGTTTGAAAGACTTCCGTGCCGTCCTCGTGAACGTTATTCAAGAGGAACACGCGGTTACTGAGTCCAGCAAGCACTTGTTGCATCTCCTGCCGATCAAACTTCCGTCCGCTACCAGCGGCGATTCCCTCCAATCCCTCCAGTACTCGCGCCTTATCACGTTCCGTTTGTAAGCGACCGATGAACCACGTGCCCATATTCGCGAGACCTTTGTAATCGAGGTCGACGGGGTTCTGTGTCGACAGAACTACGCCCAGGCCAAAAGCCCGGCCTTGTTTCAAAAGAGTCAACAACGGCAACTTCGATGGCGGGTTGGCTACCGGCGGGAAGTAACCGAAGATTTCATCCATGTAGAGAATGGCTCGAAGACTGGTCGTACCTGATTGCGTTCTCATCCAACCGAGCGTTTGGTTTAACAGCAGAGAAACGAAGAACATTCGTTGACTGTCATTGAGGTGGGCAATCGAAAAGATTGCGACGCGTGGTTTGCCCGCGGTCGTATGTAACAGGTTCTGCACGTCCAGCGCCTCGCCCTCCATCCAACTACTAAACGCGGGCGCTGCCAGAAGATTATTTAGACCCATGGCCAGTTCGAAACGTTCCTTCGATGGGAAGAAAGTTTCGAGATCCATCACCCCGATCCTGCTTATCGCAGGATTCTGAATCTGTTGAATTAGTGCCGCGATATCAAGATGCTTTCCTTCGGACCATTCACGATTCAGGATTGTTGAAATCAGAATGTGCTCGCGGCTCTTGATGGGATCCGCATCAATCCCGAGGAGACCGAGAAGACTAGTGGCCGTGGTATTGACAAGATCAGTCATCAACTCACTGTCGTCACGGATCGCCGGAGCAGGCGCGGCAAACGACTTCAAGATCGACACCGGAATGCCGGCATTGCTGCCTGGAGTGTAAATGGAAAAATCTGCAGCAGCTTTGAGGTTTGCAATTCGGGCGCCGTCCTGCCCCCAATCGGCCAAACCCTTGCGCCAGAGCTCAGCTTGCTGTGCGGCATATTGGTCGACCGTCAATCCTTTCGTTTGGGCATCCTCTTCGTTGACCCAGGGCGCGAAATCCCCAGGACGCAAGTCGGGGAATGTTAGCAGCAGATTCGCAAGATCGCCTTTGGGATCGATCACAATAGCGGGAATCCCATCTATTGCGGCTTCTTCGAGTAGAGCAATACACAGTCCGGTTTTGCCACTTCCCGTCATACCTACGCAGACGGCATGAGTAACCAAATCGGCCGAGTCGTAAAGCAATATTCCAGGCTTTGCTGCTTTTGTTTTCAGGTCGTAAGGCTTTCCCAGATAGAAAGCACCTAACTTTTCAAAATTTTCCATACTCATACTCTACCGCACTGGTTGTGTTCTTACGCCACCCGGAGCCACAGTGTCATGAGGTCATCAGTATCGTCACGCGGTAGCGTCGGGTCAAAGATGCGCATCACGACTCGTAAGTGGATCATTGACCCGACGCTACCGCGTGACGGTACTGATGACCTCATGACGCTGCAATCGGAGTCTTTCACACATACGTTTTAGCCGCGGTGTAAATGAGAGAATGCCAGGCGAAGTCTCTTACCTCTCAAAAAAATATTTGGGCCGTCTTGTTACTTACGACGTACCCGCTACTTCGCCGCGGACTTTATCTCTTGTGACTTGTTATTTTACTTGATGTGATTTTGTTGGAAGCACCTGGTGATCAAGTGTCGCGTCCGGCAGCCTCAGCGATCGACTTCACCAGTGACCTGGGCTCGATCGGCTTCGCAAGGTGGATCCGGAATCCTGACGAAAGCGCGCGAGCTCGATCTTCACTCGTGGCGTAAGCGGTAAGGGCTACGACCGGAATCTTCTTCGCTCGCTTTGTTCGGAGCTTTCTCAATCTCTTTATCAGATTGTATCCGTCTTCGACCGGCATGCCGATATCGCTCAATATCACATCAGGATTCCAGACCTTGAATGTCTCAATCGCCTCAGCTGCCGATTCGGTGCATTTCACCTCACTGCCGCAACGGGTCAAAATAGCGGTTAACAAGTCTCGCGAATCAGCTTCGTCATCTACGACTAGAATTCTCATCCCCTCAAGCATCTTCGAATAGTCGGCGGTGAAATACTGCCCGTCGGTGTCCGAAAGCATCGAGTCTTCCGGACCACTTGCGGAAGCAATAGCGAGCGGGAGATTCACTGTGAAAGTTGAGCCTTCGCCTTGACCCCCGCTTTCGGCCTTAATATCTCCGTTGTGCAACTCTACTAAATGTCGGACAATCGCCAGGCCCAGTCCCAGTCCTCCGTGGGCCCTGGTGGTCGAGCCGTCAGCCTGACGAAATCGTTCGAAGATGAATGGTACAAACTTCGAGTCGATACCGATGCCGGTATCAGTTATGGAAACTTGTATCCGCGAGTCGCGCCGTTTTACTTTGACGCTCACTTTGCCGTCGGCCGGGGTGAACTTTACGGCGTTGTTGAAAAGATTCCAAAAGATCTGTTGCAAGCGATTAGCATCGCCGCGCACCGGACACGTGCCTAAATCTCCAATCACCTCGAAGCCGATACCTTTTGTCTCGTAGGCCGGGCGAACGGAATCCATTGCGGCTTCGATGACCTTCGACAGGTCAACCGCTCGCAGTTCGATCTGAAGTTTGCCGGTGATAATGCGCGAGACGTCGAGCAAGTCGTCGATTAATTGTGATTGTGAGCGAGCGTTTCGTTCGATCGTTTCAAACGCGCGGGCCATCTGGGTCTCTTCAAGCTTTCCTGTGCGCACCAGCTGACTCCAGCCAAGAATGGCTGACAGCGGTGTTCGTAACTCATGTGAGAGTGTTGCCAGAAACTGGTCCTTAGCGCGATTAGCGCGCTCGGCCTCAGCGCGTGCGACTTGCTCGCGAATTAAGAGTTGAGCTCGTTCTTCCTCGGCCTGTTTACGTTCCGCAACTTCCGCACGCAATTCAGTGGCATGATTTTGCGCCTCCGTGTAAAGCCGAGCGTTTTCGTAGGAAATTGCCAGTTGAGTCGCCAGTGTTGAGGCCAGCCGTTCGTCAGCTTCGCTGAAATCATTGTCATTGAGCTTGTTGAGCAGACACACCCACCCTGAGACGCTCGCGCCTGAAAAAATAGGTGCTCCTAAAAAGGAATGCACTTCGTCTGGGGCTGTTGTGTCGCAAAGGGGCGCATCAGTTTCAGTTAATCGAAGGGGGCGACGTTCAGAGATCAATCGCTTCAAGGCTTTTTGTGCAGTGAGTGGAATCGCATTGTCCGGCTTGCCGTTCTCACCTGAAGCGCAATAGTAGGTGAGTATTTTCCCTCGACCGTCGATAAGACCCGCCGCCGCCGTTTCCGCCATTACAATTTTTCTACCGGACACGCAAAACTTTTGCAGCACGCGCGTCGGATCGTGTTCAGTTGATAATTCCTGGCCGAGATCAATAAGCATCTTTAGCCGCGCGAGATTGGTATTCTCCAACTCCAGATTCTTTTCCCGAAGTAATTGTGCCTGTCGCTTAACCTCCTGCGTTTTCTTGAATAACTCAACAAAAACAGCCACCTTTGATCGCAAAATGTCCGGGTCGACCGGTTTCACTATGTAGTCAACTGCTCCAAGCGAATAACCTCTGTTTAGAAGGCGTCCCCCGCTGCTATCGGCCGTCAGAAAGATGATTGGGATGTCACGAGATTTATCACGACCTCTGACTAACTCTGCCGTTTCCAATCCGTCCATGCCCGGCATGAAGACGTCCATCAGGATTACAGCGACATCATTATGAAGCAGGAACCGGAGGGCCTCGTCGCCGGAACTGGCGCGTATCAGATTGCGATCCGGAGCACGAAGAATCGATTCCAGCGCCAATAAGTTTGGCGGACTGTCGTCGACCATCAAGATATTGATTGGTTCTTCAGTTGGCATGTTGTTTGGCCGTTGGGTTGCGCAGTTGTTCCAATAATGGAGGCATTCGACGCAAGGGCAAAATCCAATCCACGTTGCTGCTGTTGATCGCCGACCGTGGCATCTCTGGGAAGGTGGCTTCCTCTGGATCCTCCACAAGGGCCATTCCACCGCGCGACTTAATTTTTGCCAGGCCTCGGGCGCCATCGCTGTTCGCGCCGGTCAAGATCATCCCAATGGCACGGTCGCCATATTCATCTGCGGCCGACTCGAAAAGGAGATCGATTGACGGCCGAGCGAAGGCTACGGGGGGATCAGTAGATAGGGCGAAACTCTTTTCTTCTATAAGCAAATGATAGTCGTAGGGAGCGAGATAAACATGACCATCAACAATTGACTCTTTATCGTTCGGTTCTGTGAGAGGTAGTCTGCTGTATCGCGCCAGAAATTCGCAGAGACCCGAGTCTGAATCCTTTCCCCGATGTTGGACGATAACTATTGGCAAGGAAAACTCCGGTGATAGTTCAGAAAGCAACAGTTGCAGGGCCTTTAGCCCTCCGGTTGAGGCCCCGACAACTACGATCTCAAATGCCACTACCTCACCTTTCGGTAAAGCTTGTCTGTATTGTTCAGGTGTTCATACGACGCCTCTCGGGGCGTGAACTTCAATGATTCCTTGTTACCCAGACCAAAAACACCAAACATAGTCAGACTGTTGTAGAGCAAATTGTGAACGCGCTCTTGAAGATGCTTATTGAAATAGATCATGACATTGCGGCAGAGAATCACCTGAAACTCGTTGAAAGACCCGTCCGTCGCCAGATTGTGTTCAGAGAAGACGACGTTTTTATTCAGAACGGAACTAAAGAGGACGCTGTCGTAGCGGGCGGTATAGTAATCGGAAAATTCGTGTACGCCGCCCCCAAGATGATAATTGTTTGTGTATTCCCGCATGGAAGAAAGCGGAAAGATTCCATCTTTCGCCTTTTTTAGTACCGCCGAGCTAATGTCGGTTGCGTAGATCCGGCATCGCTCAAAGAGACCCTCCTCTCGAAGCAGGATTGCCAGCGAGTATACTTCTTCGCCCGTGGAGCAACCGGCAACCCAAATCTGTACCGTCGGATAAGTCTTTAGCAGCGGCACCACGCTGGTACGGAAGGTTCTATAAAAGCTCGGATCTCGAAACATGGCCGTCGCGTGTACTGAAAGACCCAACAAGAATCTTTTCACACATTCCGAGTCATGCAAGAGTCTGTCCTGAAAGGATGAAATGGTCTCGAGTTTTTCCGCCTGCATCAATTCCAGGATCCGCCGCCTTATTGACGCGCGCGAATATTCTCGAAAATCAAATCCGTAGGCGCGATAGACGCCCTCGAGCAATAAGCCGATTTCGATTTCCTCCAGCAGGCTCTTTTCCGTTGACAATTTATTCATTCTCGTCCTGCCGATAGAGCCAAACTCGCAGTAGCGATAGCAGTTGGTCTACATCCAACGGTTTGGAAATGTAGTCGGATGCGCCAACGTCCAGGCAACGATCGCGATCGGCTTTCATGGCTTTCGCCGTGAGAGCGATTATCGGAAGCTGTTTGAACTGCCCCATTTCGCGAATTGCGGCGATTGCTTCATAGCCGTCCATTTCGGGCATCATGATGTCCATGAGCACTGCATCGATTCCCGGCGTGGATTTCAGCAGTTCAATTCCTTCGTGTCCGTTTTCCGCATGCACAACCTCCATGTGGTGAGATTCAAGCACACTAGTTAACGCGAAAATGTTCCGTACGTCGTCGTCCACGATCAGCACTTTTCGTCCGGCCAACACCGGATCCGTTCGGTGAATCTCCTCGAGCATGCGCCGCTTCGGCTCGGGCAAATTGGCCTCGACGCGATGCAGGAACAACGCCGTTTCCGCCAGCAGCCTTTCCGGTGAACTAGCTTCCTTAACGATAATCGCATCCGCTACTTTCTTGAGATGGATTTCTTCTTTGTGAGTCAATTCCTTGCCGGTGTAGATAATGATCGGGAGGTCATATCTGCCCAACTCGGATTGCAGTTTCTCGATTAGCTCGAATCCGGTCATGTCCGGAAGTCTGAGGTCAAGCACCATACAATCAAATCTTTCGTCTTTGAGGGCGTTTAGTGCTTCGCTACCGGTGGCTACCGCGGTCGTATGCACATCCCCGTTGCCAATCAGCTCAACGACGCTCATCCGCTGGACATCGTCGTCCTCGACTACCAGCAGTTTCCTCACGCGGCGCTCAGCGAAATCAGCGATGTTTTCGAACGCTGTCGTCAGGTCTTCATGACTCACAGGCTTTTGCAGGTGCGTAAAGGCACCCTGTTGCAGTGCGCGCTGACGTTGTTCTTCGACGGTAATGATGTGCACCGGAATATAGCTTGTTTGGGCATCGTGCTTTAAACGATCAAGCACAGTCCAACCATCGCGATCCGGCAGACGAATGTCGAGCGTAATTGCAGACGGCTTATACTTTCGAGCCAGAGCAAGTGCCATCGAGCCTGTCGTCGCTACCAAAGCTTTAAAGCCTTTCTCGCGCGCCAGGTCGAGAAGGATGCCGGCAAAGCTGACGTCGTCTTCAACTATTAGAACGACTCGATCGCCCTCCTGAATGTCGTCTCGGTCATCCTGAATCACAGCGGATTCACTCGAAAGTAATGGTTCGTTGTCCAAAGAATCGATCAGTGCCCAGTCGCCGCCTGGTTGCTGCAGTTCCTTTTGTTTGGTCTGACCCTGGGACGATGTGATGGGCATGTACACGCGTGGCAAATAGAGGGTAAAGGTACTGCCCTCGCCGGGGGTACTGACCACTCTAATCTCCCCGCCGAGCAGCCTGGCAATTTCGCGGCTTATCGATAGGCCCAAACCGGTGCCCCCGTATTTGCGATTGGTAGTTCCGTCGGCCTGTTGAAACGCTTCAAATATAATCCGCTGCTTATCTGAGGGGATACCAATGCCCGTGTCGATGACTGAGAAAGCTATCACTTCGCTGGCACGGTTAAGCGATTCGAGATGGTAGAGTTCTCCCGGTCGTGTTGGCTCGATGCGAAACACGATCGTTCCTTCTTCGGTAAACTTAAACGCATTCGACAGCAGATTCACAAGTATCTGCTGCAAACGTTTGTCGTCAGTCTGTATAGTGCTCTCGAGTTGCTCTGCAAGTTCGATCGAGAACTCGAGATTTTTGTCCTGGGCCACTTGATGGAAGTTCCGTTCTACCTGGTTCGTGATGTCAGCAATCGAAATTTCGGAAACATCGATTCCCATCATTCCAGATTCGATCTTCGACAGGTCAAGAATGTCGTTGATTAGCGAAAGCAGGTCGGAACCTGAGGAATGAATTGTTTCAGCAAACTGGATCTGTTTGTCGGTGAGATTGTCCTCGCGGTTCTCTGCCAACTGCCGCGACAGGATGAGCATACTGTTGAGTGGTGTGCGCAGTTCGTGCGACATGTTTGCGAGAAACTCTGACTTATATCTCGAAGTCAGTGCCAGCTGCTCTGCCTTTTCTTCCATCTCGTAGCGGGCTTCTTCAACTTCGCGGTTCTTAGCCTCGACTTCAGCCTTCTGTCGCGCCAACAGTGACGCTTTCTCCTGCAACTCTTCGTTGGTTTGTTGCAGCTCTTCCTGTTGGCTCTTTAGCAGTTCTTCCGACTCACGCAGCGACTCCGCCTGCTGCTCCAGTTGTTCATTGGTCTTCTTCAATTCGTCCTGCTGACTCTGCAGTTCAGCAGCGAGCGACTGCGATTGTTGCAGCAAGTCCTCTGTACGAGTGTTCGCCGCGATCGTATTCAGCACGATTCCGATACTCTCCGTCAGCTGATCGAGGAAGGCGAGGTGGGTGTGGCTGAAAGTATTAAATGTCGAGAGTTCAATTACTGCTTTTACATCTCCTTCGAACAACACGGGAAGAACCACGATGTTGCGCGGTGGCGCCTCGCCAAGTCCTGAGCCGATGTGGACGTAATTGTCAGGAACGTTTGTAACGAGGATTCTTTGGCGTTCCAGCGTGCATTGCCCGACAAGCCCTTCCCCTGGCCTGAACTCATTGGCAAGATTTTTACGTTTCTTGTAAGCGTACCCACCCAGAAGCCGCATGACACTATCGCCATTGCTGCTGTTGTTTACATAAAAGACCCCTTGTTGGGCATCAACCAGAGGCGCCAGTTCGGAAAGAACCATCTGCGCCACCGTAGTCATATCGCGCTGGCCCTGGAGCATTCGCGTGAAGCGAGCGAGATTGGTTTTGAGCCAATCCTGTTCCATATTCTTCTGTGTCGTATCTTTGAGATTGAGAATCATCTCGTTGATGTTGTCTTTCAGCGCCGCGACTTCACCTTGCGCTTCGACCGTAATCGAGCGTGTCAGGTCACCCTTTGTCACCGCCGTTGAAACTTCGGCGATAGCGCGTACCTGCGTGGTGAGGTTTGCGGCAAGCCCGTTTACGTTTTCTGTCAAATCGCGCCATGTGCCGGCTGCCCCAGGAACGTTTGCCTGGCCACCGAGCTTCCCTTCAACACCTACCTCACGGGCCACTGACGTCACCTGAGCGGCGAAGGTAGCCAGCGTGTCGGTCATGTTGTTAATAGTGTCCGCCAGTTTGGCAATTTCGCCTTTCGCCTCGACTGTCAGTTTGCGTTCCAGGTCGCCATTTGCGACCGCGGTAACCACGCGAGCAATGCCTCGGACCTGATCAGTAAGGTTGCTGGCCATCGAGTTTACGTTATCGGTAAGGTCCTTCCAGGTTCCGGCTACACCACGCACATCCGCTTGCCCGCCGAGTTTTCCTTCGGCACCTACTTCGCGGGCCACGCGGGTCACTTCCGAAGCGAAAGCATTGAGCTGATCCACCATCGTGTTGATGGTGTTCTTCAATTCGAGAATCTCACCCTTCACGTCTACCGTGATTTTCTTTGAGAGGTCGCCGTTGGCCACCGCGGTAGTAACTTCCGCGATGTTGCGTACCTGGCCGGTAAGATTACCGGCCATGAAATTCACGTTATCAGTCACGTCTTTCCACGTTCCGGCTACCCCACGCACATCCGCTTGCCCGCCGAGTTTCCCTTCGGTACCCACTTCGCGGGCCACGCGCGTCACTTCCGAAGCGAAAGCATTGAGCTGATCCACCATCGTGTTGATGGTGTTCTTCAATTCGAGAATCTCACCCTTCACGTCTACCGTGATCTTCTTCGAGAGGTCGCCGTTAGCGACGGCGGTAGTGACTTCGGCGATGTTGCGCACCTGACCAGTCAGATTGCCGGCCATGAAATTCACATTGTCGGTGAGGTCTTTCCACGTTCCCGCAACTCCCATCACCTGCGCCTGGCCGCCGAGCCTTCCTTCGGTACCTACTTCGCGGGCCACGCGCGTCACTTCCGAAGCGAAAGCATTGAGCTGATCCACCATCGTGTTGATGGTGTCTTTCAGCTCCAAGATTTCGCCTTTTACGTCGACTGTGATTTTTTTTGAGAGGTCGCCGTTGGCGACGGCGGTAGTGACTTCCGCGATGTTGCGCACCTGGCCGGTAAGATTACCGGCCATGAAATTCACGTTATCAGTCAGGTCTTTCCAGGTTCCAGCCACGCCCCGCACATCTGCCTGGCCACCGAGCTTTCCTTCAGTACCCACTTCCCGCGCCACCCGCGTCACTTCCGAGGCGAACGAGTTCAACTGGTCCACCATCGTGTTGATGGTGTTCTTCAATTCGAGAATCTCACCCTTCACGTCCACGGTGATCTTCTTCGAGAGGTCGCCGTTAGCGACGGCGGTAGTGACTTCGGCGATGTTACGCACTTGACTCGTCAGGTTACTGGCCATTGAATTTACGCTATCAGTCAGGTCCTTCCAGGTGCCGGCCACACCTTTAACTTTGGCTTCACCACCGAGCTTTCCTTCGGTACCTACTTCGCGGACCACCCGCGTCACTTCCGAAGCGAAAGAACCGAGTTGGTCGACCATCGAGTTGACTGTCTTTACCGTTCGCAGAAATTCACCCTTCAGCGGTCGGCCATCGACATCGAGCGTCATGCGCTCGGATAAGTCACCGTTGGCTATTGCCCCGATCACGCGCGCCATTTCGCTGGTTGGTCGCGTCATATCATCTATAAGCAGATTGGTCGACTCGACGAGTTTGAGCCACGAACCCTCAGCGCTCGGCACGGAGGCGCGATGCATTATCTTTCCCTCTTTTCCAACTACCCGGCTAACGCGCTCGAGTTCTTTAGCCGTGTTTTCATTGAGGGCGATGATATCGTTTAAGATATCGGCGATCTTGCCGGCTTCGCCGGTCCATTCCCCCGGCAATCGGACCGAAAAGTCGCCCTTCTTAAAGGCGACGAGGGTTTTCAGCAGTAGCCTCGTATTCAAGGAATCAGTTGAGTGGGTTTGAGTTGCCATTAAGATCCTTCCGACTTTCTTGAAGATTTATGAGCAACAAACTTAGCGATTGACTCGCCATGTATCTGATCGAAAAAGGGGCAGGGAGAGTAGGGTACTGCGAATTACGGTCATAACCGCAATAAGCAAACCGGGGGAGAATTGATAGAATTTTGGGGGAGGGCAAACCCCTGAAGTCTGATGTGTTTTGCCGTGCGTTATTTTATACCTGCCGTGCGGAATGATGAAAACCCCGTTGTGGATATGTGTCAAAATCGTCACTAAAGGAGTATTGTGCACCGGACTCGGCATGTGAGATCGTGAGGGCGAACTGACTTGGCGCCTGGGAGCACTTCACCAATTATGCAATCCACACTGTCTTGATATTTACGAATTCACGTATACCAAACTCACCCAACTCTCGACCATAACCTGAATGTTTGACGCCACCGAAAGGCAAACGCGGATCGGAAGCGACAATTCCGTTAATGAATACAAGACCGGATTCAATTTCATCAACACAGCGCCCAATTTCGCTTTCGCTATTAGACCAAGCCGCAGCTCCTAACCCGAAGTCAGTGTCATTTGCGATTTGGATTGCCTCGTGAATCGTATCTACGCGGAATAACAACCCTACTGGCCCAAACAGTTCCTCGCAATACGCGGGGGCTTGGTGAGAAATATTAGCCAGGACAGTTGGTTCGTAGAAGTTGCCGCGTTGACTTAGGCGTTTCCCCCCAGTCAAGATCACTGCTCCCGCTGCAACAGACTTGTTCACTTGCTCTTCCAGGTCCTTCAGAATTTGTGGCGTTGCCAGTGGGCCGATCTCAGTATCCTCCTGCATCGGGTCGCCTACTCGCAAAGCTCTCATTCCGGCAACAAAACGTTCCGCAAACTCGTCGTACACTTCAGTGGCCACAATGAAGCGCTTGGCCGCAATACACGATTGACCGTTGTTTATCGTGCGCGCTTTGACTGCTGTAGTTGCAGCGTCATCGAGATTTGCCGAAGGCATGACAATGAATGGATCGCTCCCACCAAGTTCGAGCACCGTCTTCTTGATATGTTTGCCGGCGATACTCGCGACACTGCGTCCGGCCGACTCGCTACCCGTTAGTGTAGCTGCCACGACCCGTCTGTCTTCGAGTATCTGCTGAACGGCATCTGAGCCGATAAGCAATGCCTGAAATGCGCCATTCGGAAAACCCGCACGGCGAAAGATATCCTCAATAGCCAATGAACACTGCGGCACATTTGACGCGTGTTTGAGCAAGCCGACGTTGCCCGCCATCAACGCGGGCGCGGCAAAACGGAAGACTTGCCAGAAGGGAAAGTTCCAGGGCATCACCGCCAGCACTGGACCAAGTGGCTGGAAATGGACGTAGCTCTTAGCAGCATTTGTTTGGATGATCTGGTCAGCAAGGTGGTCCTTTGCGTGTTCCGCATAGTAACGGCAAGCCGAGGCGCACTTTTCGACTTCCTGAACGGCTGATTTAATTGGCTTGCCCATTTCCGTCGTCATAACGCGCGCAAATTGCTGCTTATCCGTCTCGAGGATGTCGGCTGCACGAACTATCTTCTTCTCGCGCTCGGTAAACGACGTGCGGCGATAATCACCAAAAGTATCTGCCGCCAGCTGTAATTTCACATCGAGCTGTTGTGAGCTCAGCGGCTCAAATGTTTTTATTGTTTCGCCCGTTGCCGGATTTACAGAAGCGATTGCCATAAAAATTGATACCCCAAGATAATTTTTTGAAGAGGCTGAATTATAGAAGGACGGCGGCGGCCGATCCATTCCCGAGGAGGCATTCTCGAACGACTTAACAGGCATGAAACCAAAATGCAAAACTATTTTGTTATCTCCATCATTCAATGAAGAGAACTCATGATCAATTCGCTATCGCCGCAGCCCTGCAGGAGATCGCCGCCCTACTTGAGCTTAAGGGCGGGACAGATCGATTCAAGGCACGGGCCTATCAGACCGGCGCGAGAGTCATCGCCGGCCTGACGGAAGATCTCAGTGAACTTGTCGAGCAGGATCGGCTGACGTCACGACGCGGGATTGGTGAGGCCCTCGCATCCCAAATCAAGCAACTCTACTTCACTGGGTCCTCTTCAGTTTTGAATAAGTTGAAGGAAGAATTCCCGCCTGGCGTCATCGAACTCTCGCGAGTACCCGGCCTCAGCATTGGCAAGATTAAGGCGCTGCACCAGGCCCTGGGAGTAACCTCGACCTCCGAACTCAAAACGGCCGCCGAGGCGGGGCGCGTTCGAAGGGTAAAAGGGTTTGGTCCAAAGAGCGAAGAGAAACTTCTTGAGTCGTTGGCCGAGACGCGCAAGCGTGGGAATGAGCGGCTACACATTCATCACGCTCGGCGAATTGGCACGCAGGTAATAAATTATTTGCAGACTACACGCGGCTTGGCCGAGGTGGGCCTCGCCGGATCGATCCGGCGCTGGCAGGAAACCGTCGGCACGATCCGGATCGTCGCCGGCGCGAAGGAGCCCTCGGCCCTACTCGAACACTTTCTTCGCTTTCCCTTAATCGTTCAAGTTGAAGAAACCAGTACGGAAGGATGCACTGTGGTTCTTAGCGAAGGTGCCAGGATCACTTTCACTGTAGTTAAGCCGCCCCAATATGCATACACGCTCTGGCGTGAAACAGGAGCTGACGCGCATCTGCAAAAACTCCATGAGGTTGCTGCCGGAAAGAAACCAAGACTGGATTTCAAGAATCCGACTGCGTTCCGAGAAACGGGCAAAGGAGACTTTTCGGAAGAAGATATCTATCGGCGGTTGGGCATGCAATACATCCCGCCGGAGTTGCGCGAAGATACCGGGGAAATTGAAGCCGCTCTCAAAGGTAAGTTGCCCAAAGATCTTGTCACCATCGAGGACATCCAGGGAATGGTTCATTGCCACACAACCTACTCAGACGGTAAGCACACCATAGAAGAGATGGCCTTAGCCGCGGATGCGATGGGGATGAACTACCTGACTATTACCGATCATTCACCCACGGCCTTCTACGCCGGTGGGGTTACCGTCGATCGTCTCAAACGGCAATGGGAAGAGATTGACGAAGTACAGCAAAGAGTGAAAGTGAAGATTCTCAAGGGCACGGAATCTGACATCGTGGCGGACGGCTCACTCGACTATCCCGACCTTATCCTCGAAAAGCTTGACGTGATCGTTGCCAGCATTCATTCGCGTTATAAGATGGATTCGGAAAAAATGACAAAGCGAATTATCACTGCGATGCGTCAGCCCGTCTTTAAGATCTGGGGCCATGCGTTGGGAAGATTGATCCAAAGGCGACCGCCGTTCGAATGCGATATAGAACGAGTGCTGGATGTGATTGCCGAATCCCGCGCGGCGATCGAGATAAACGGTGATCCCTTTCGATTGGACATGGAACCACGACTGGTTCGCGAGGCCCGGAAGCGCAAGATAAAGTTTGTGATTTCAGTTGATGCGCACTCGACCGGGGCGTTGAATAACGTGAAATACGGCGTGGGTATTGCGCGTCGGGGCTGGCTCCGAAAGAGTGAGGTGCTAAATACCCTGGGTACGAAAGCGTTTGCGAAGACGGTGAGACCAGCGGGTTAATCAGGACCTTCATAACCAGCGAGGTAGGATTCTTCACTCCGGAGGAGTGAGATGTTTATAGACCGGAAGTTTAACAAAATACGATACGCCGTTCGGAAAAGGGGGATGTTGCTAGATGGCTATCTGTGTACTTAGTTCCGCTCCTCCGAACGGCGCCGGCGGGAATGGACCTAAAACGCTATAACATATCACCCCTAAACGGGGTGAAAATCACTAACGGGGTGAAGGCCGAGGGGTACTTGCGCCAACGATAATCAAATTCATATCTTGCGTGGTTAGAACCAGGTCCTAACGTTCGTGATAAACAGGCGTCAAGCCGGCTTCCGTTTCCTTTACTCTGCAAAGACCAGAACATATCCGTTGGGATCCTTCACTTCAAATTCCCACATTCCGTATGGCTGCCGGCGTAAGGGTTGTACGATCTCCACGAGATCCTTTGTCATCTCGTAAAACTCCTTCACACCCTCCATCCGAAAATATACATCCCAGACTCCCCCACTACGCTGCGAATACAGGTCAGGCTTTTGATACCCTTCGATTCCCTGCAACATGATTTCGACGTCGTCGCGTCGAATCATGGCAAATACATATGGTTCCTGCTCGGGAAATGGGTCGCTTGTAAATCCCAGCTTTGCCTCGTACCAATGCATGGTTGTACCGACATCGGCGACCGGGAAACAGGGTGTCACTGATGATAGTTTCGGCATGCTCACTCCTCTGTTCAGCGTACTCTGGAATTCGAATCGCTACTATCCTTTAGGCGCGCCTCACGGCAAGTGGCTGGCATGTTTGGATGCTTGGTTTCGTACTCGCCGATCGCTTGTTGAAAAACCACTCCGGCTTTTTGCCGGTCGGAATCATCGCCGATGAATTCAGCGTTGCCTTTCTTTGTGCGCATTTGAGCTTTGAGACGTCGGGCTGCTGAAATTACCTTCTTCTGCAGTTCACCCTTGAGGTCCACAACGTAAATCAGAGCGCCTCTTCTCGTTGGTACCAGAGTGCGAAAGTTTATCCCTGCCTGATCCATTAGTCTCGCAACTGTCTTGAGGCTCTGTGTCTGTTTCGGAGGACGAAGAATGTAGATGCTTGCCGACCCTGTGGGCTGATGATGAAAATAGAGCACGGCCTTTTGGTTGGTGGTTTGTCCCAACTTAGAAAGCAGATAGCGAATGCTCGGTTCATCCGCGTCTACGCGCAATAAGACCGAGTGTTCCGCGCCGTCACTCCAGGATCCCAACGCCCGAACAGCCAGAAGCCTTAATCGCACGCGGCAGGCAATGTTGCTTGCCTGTCTGATGAGGTTGAACTCTTCAACTGAGTTCAGATTTCTAATGGCCTCACCTATTTTCAAATTGTCACGGGTATTCGGACTGAGAAAACCGTAGTTGAGGGTTGTATTCTCATCAAGGGGGTGAGGAGGTGTCTGCGCGGCAGCGGTGGTCGCCCATATCGCTATCCAAAACAGAATCGCCGTCTTACTTGAATTAGTTTTCCGGATCATTCAATTGTTAGGAGCGGCAGAGCTATCTACGAAATCACACCTACCACATTTCGTGTGACTTCGTGCATCGTGTTCTACGCTACATTAAGAGACTTTTTTTGCCAGGGAAGTTTACCCTTGGCCCCGTAATCGTCGTTTAGCTTCGTCAGCAACGTTTCGAGTGCCTGCTTTGATTCCTTTGGCTTACTCAACTCGAAATCAAAGTCGATTCGGTTAGCCCACTGTTGCCAGAGCTCGAGTAGTTTTGCGTGCGCGCCGCTGTCGGTATGAAATTCTTCGCCGTGAACCAATAGATTGTATTCGAGTTCGCGCGCGGCATTGCCGATCTTGACTTCCTTAAATCGCCTGGGCCAATCGAGCTTGTCGCTGCGTACCAAACCTTCTGCGTCGAGGATACGCATTAGAAATTTCGCCGCCGGGGATAGTTGCCTAACCTGCCAGGGTTCACGCGCGCAAGCAACTGACAAAAGGTCCGGCCAAAGCTTGCGGTGGACCAGTGTCACTTTGCGGGAGATAAGTTTTGTGAATAACACGTCCTCATGATCCGCAAGTTGATTTAATCCGATGAAGATGTCCTGCGCACTCCGGTGCGCCCACCAGGATCCACGGATGGGCTCGCCGGCTAGTAGACTCGCCACGCTCGGTAGTTGCGCGTCCGTTTCCAGCAACACGCCATGTTTGCTCAATGCACCCAGGATATGCCGAAAGTCTCGTTCAGCTATTTTCACCGGCCGAATAGTACATTAGAATGTGGGCACCTTAAATCCTCATCAAGGAGACAAATCCATGCGACGAACCAACCTCACCGAATTGGCCGGCAATCCGAACTTCATTTCCGGCATTTACAACTACTGCGACCGCTGGTGTGAGCGCTGTCCCTTCACCTCACGCTGTTTGGTCTTTGCTCAAGAACAAGAGGACGCCGACGAATCGCCGGAAAGCCGCGACATCAACAACGAGGCTTTCTGGCAGAAGCTCGCTTCAATCTTTCAAGAGACCCAAGAGCTGATTGCCCAATGGGCAAAAGAGGCAGGGATCGATCTAAGCGACGTCGACGAAGAAACCATCACACTACGACGAAGACGACGAGACCGAGCCGGGCAAAGTCGTCTTGCCAAAGCCGGCAAACAATATGCCAGCGCTGTTAGCCAATGGTTTACTGAGTTTGACCAGACGCTTTCCGCGAGCGATCTTGAACCGAACGAAAGCGACGTGGAACAGGCGGAACAGCTCCTGGACGCACGCGAGGTCATTCACTGGTATCAATATCAGATCGCGGTCAAGACAATGAGGGCGCTTTCATCGCGCGGTGATGAAACCGAGCCCGGCGATATGGCACTCGACGAGTTATCAAGAGATTCTGATGGCTCGGCGAAAGTGGCCTTGATTGGGATCGATCGATCCATAAGTGCCTGGCGATTAATGCAACTCTGTGTCCCGGAGAGGGCCGAACTGGTTGTGCCTCTCATCTTGCAGCTCGAACAACTGAGGCACCGCACGGAGAAACAATTCCCTCAGGCGAGAGATTTCATCAGGCCAGGGTTTGACGAGATCCTCGGTGAGGCGAACTAGATAGTCATTGTGGGAGGCCGGTCTGAGTGACATTGCAAATAACTGCCTGTTCTGTCGCATCGTGACTGGCGAGCTCTCGGCACCAGTGGTCTTCGCGGATGAGACGTCGATGGCGTTTCTAGATCATCGCCCGTTGTTTCCGGGGCATTGCTTGCTGGTGCCGAGAGAGCATTTCGAGACTCTCACTGATTTGCCTACTGAGCTGGTCGGACCTTTTTTTGAAAAGGCCCAACTACTCGCCCGCGCCGTAGAAGCAGGATTAGCTTCTGAGGGCTCTTTTGTGGCCATGAACAACCGTGTTAGTCAAAGTGTGCCTCATTTGCATGTTCATATAGTCCCGAGGCGACGGAAAGATGGATTGAAAGGATTTTTCTGGCCGCGAAACAAGTACAAGAGCGAAGAGGAAATTGTAGCGGTGCAGCAAGCCATCAAGTCGGCCGTTGCGAAAATTCAAAACGATTAAACAATTGGTAATCCCTATTGCCGTTTCGTGTGATGCGCGTGGCTCGGATTCTTTGGCTAGGAGAAGACGGTCCACGCGCATCACACGAAGAGCTACGGAAATCAAATGCTTTTTCAAACATGAACCTTTGCCGTTGTTTGACTACCGGGGTTTTTAACTCTTCCAAAAAAATTGAATTTAAGAAAAAAATAAAACACGGAAAAATTTGCTCTCAGGTTTGCATCGGAGTATAAAGCGCATGTCACGAAGGTTGCGGCCTTCGAGACCGACGAAGGGATCGGCAATCGGTGCGGTGACGCCCGAGCGAGAGAATTAACAGGCGGCTGTTGATTCTACTGACGCCCTTAGTCGAAGCCGAAAGGCTTAGCTAGAGGAAGTTGCGAGACTTTCTCGAGCTACTCGGATCAAAACGAGTAGCACCCTTTGGAAGAGGACCCGCCGAAGGGAGCGAAGCTGCTCAACGAAAGTTGAGCTTCGTTGCCGGAGCGTAACCGGCGGTGGAGGAAAAGCCACCAAACCAAAAACCTAACGGCACCGCATTCGCAAGAATGCGAGAATTGTGAAAGCAAATCGTGTGCTGACCGGGAACTGGCTGACCGCCAGTTAGTTGTCGGGATATAAATTTGGCAGCACTTGCGTGTACATGCTGTGCTGCCATCCTATAGAAAGCTTCGGCGATTTATAGGAAAACGGATTGCGCTACTTTCAGCTTGCTGAGAGTAGCGCTTTTCGTTTTTGGTGGGTTCATTCTAAATCCCGTCTCAGAGTTCGTATCACTTTCCAAGATTCTGCATTATTTTCTTGGCACAGCTGTCCATTTTCGTTTTACTTCTTCGTCAATAGCATAGGAACGGTGGCACTGGCGAGCAGCCGAATGAACGCCAGCGGCGTCTTATTCGTAAAAACGTGTCAGAACCGTCAAACACAACTATTAATGGAGGGCTGAACAATGTCAGGTTCATCGACAGAACCAAGATTTATGCTGATCTTGCGTGGTGGAAAATCGGATCGAAGTTTTTCACCGAGCGACTATGGCCAAGTGATCCAGAAATATCTGAACTGGGTAGACGGATTGCGAAAGATCGGTTGCTACGAGGCCGGCGAACCGCTTGAAGAGAAGGGCAGAATTCTTTCTGGTAAAAGTGGCAGTATCGTGACGGACGGTCCATTCGCAGAATCAAAAGAGACAGTTGGCGGGTATTTCATCATAAAAGCCAAAGATCTGACTGAAGCTGCCGAGATTGCGAAGGGCTGCCCGATCTTCGACAACGGTGGAGCCGTCGAGGTCAGGAAGATCGCCCCAATTCCAAGTGTTGAGGCGGCGAACGTGTAATGCAGCGGTCTCCGAAGGCTCTTCCGGAGGGGGGCTTTGATTATTTCCAGTAGTGATGAACCAAACCAACTCGTCGACAATTTTTTCCGGCTTGAGGCGGGAAAGATGGTTTCGACGCTGACGCGGATTTTTGGTTTGGACAATATCGATCTGGCCGAAGATGTGGTCCAGGATGCGATGCTAAAGGCGTTGCAGCAATGGTCTTATGGCAGCGTTCCCAGCAATCCCTCAGGGTGGATAATGCAGGTAGCGAAGAACCGTGCACTCGACATCCTGAGAAGGCAAACTCTGTTTCAAAAAAAGGAGTCAGAGATTGGTGAGGCGATTCGTTTTGCAGATGACGAAGTTTATTCGGCGGAACTTTTCGCCCCACAGGAAGTAAAAGATGACCAGCTAAGGATGATTTTTGCATGTTGTCATCCGCTTTTGCCGCGCGAGTCGCAGGTTGGATTGACCCTGAAGACGCTTTGCGGGTTCGGAGTTGCGGAAATTTCGCGTTCGTTTCTTATGAAAGAAGAGACGATAGCGAAGAGATTGACCAGAGCGAGACAAAGTCTGCGCGATGCTCGAGTCCCGTTTGAAATTCCGTCCGGGCCTGAACTGTCTGAGCGTCTGGATTCGGTGCTTCAAGTTCTGTATCTACTGTTCAACGAGGGGTACAATGCTTCCCACGGTCCTGATCTGATTCGCTGGGATTTAAGCGCCGAAGCTTTACGCCTTTCGGAACTCTTGCTGGGTTATCCAGTGGGCAACACGCCAAAGAGCAACGCGCTTCACGCTCTCATGTTATTGCAGGCATCTCGTTTTCCAGCGCGTGTTGGCGATCAGGGCAATATTCTGCTGCTGCAGGATCAGGATCGTTCGCGCTGGAACAAGGCAATGATCGAGTGGGGAATGTTTTACCTCAATCAATCAGCCGAAGGCACGGTGGTTTCAGATTTTCATCTTCAGGCAGGTATTGCGGCTTGTCATTGTGCGGCTGAGAGCTACGAAGCGACCGATTGGAAACGGATTCTTTCGTTGTATGACATGCTTAGCCAGAACAACGATTCACCGGTGGTAGCTTTGAATCGTGCGGTTGCCGTCTCAAGAATTAAAGGTGCCGAAGCCGGTTTGCGGTCAGTAGCAGAGATTCAAAACAAAGGGTCACTCGGCTCGTACTATCTGCTGCATGCGGTGCTGGCGGAATTTCAGATTGAGTTGGGGAACTTTCAAGAAGCAGCGGCACATCTTGGGAGAGCGCTCAACCTGACAACGCTTGAATCTGAACGGATCTTTCTGGCAAGCAAGATGCAGTATTGTGAGGAGAGTGTGCGACATAGACGGGTTAATTAAATCTGCGAAGCAAGGCAATGCGACGGCACGGATGCCGTGGCCAATAAACGATTACCTACTAACTGAAGGAGACTTGGCAATGACTGAAGCAAGAATGCAGGAAACCACGAAATACGCGCCAGGGACATTTTGCTGGGTGGAATTAGGTACAACCGATGGCGAGGCAGCCAAGAAGTTTTACACCGGGCTGTTTGATTGGGATTTCACCGACAACCCCATGGGCCCGGACATGGTCTACACCATGCTCAAACTGAACGGCAAGGATGTAGGCGGACTTTACAAGATGCCCGCTGAAATGAAAGCGCAAGGCATTCCGCCACATTGGCTGTCATATGTCTCGGTTACGAATGTCGACGAGTCGACTGCCAAAGCAAAAGAACTCGGCGCCACAATTATGAAGGATCCTTTCGACGTTTCGGACGTTGGCCGCATGGCGGTTATTCAAGACCCAACCGGCGCCGTATTCGCGCTCTGGCAAGCTGGAACACACACAGGCGCGGGTGTCACTAACGTGCCAAATTCCTTTTGCTGGAATGAGCTGGGCACCAGGGATACCGCGAAGGCGGGTGACTTCTATACCGGCCTTTTTGGTTGGGGGAAGAACGTTCAGCAGATGGGTCCGATGACGTACACGTCCTTCATGAATGGTGAACGTCCCGCCGGTGGAATGTACGAACCGCCACCGGAAATGGGAAACGTGCCGCCGCACTGGCTCGCGTACTTTGCTGTCGATGACACGGATGCAAAGGTAAAGAAAGCTACCGAACTTGGGGCTAAAATCCTTGCACCGCCAATGGACATCCCGGGGACTGGACGCTTCGCGATCATCCAAGATCCACAAGGCGCCGCGTTTGGCATTATCAAGTTGAATCAGCCCCCGGCATAAGAGAGTGTTGAACTCCTTCACTCTTGGTGTTCACCCCGTTACGGGCCTGTCCGAAAAATCGGTTTTCTCAGTGCAACCTCGGTGATCTCCGTGTCTCCGTGTTGAAATTGCTGCAGAAAAGACCACCAAGGAGACACAGAGAACACTGAGAATTTTTTCCGAACAGACTCTTAGAGGTGAGATGTTATAGCTGCGACCATTACCGACGCGGTTGACTGACTCGAACGGCCCTTGCAATCTAGAAAGCCAATCCGCAAGGGCGGCAAGTTAAGAGGTTTCAATATCAATAACCTTAACTTGCCGCTCTTGCGGATTAATGTTTTTGATTTCAGATTTCGATATAACATTTTTGTTCTTGAGACACTGAAACGAATATGAAATCCCGTCTCGTGTGGTTTCTATTGTGCGGTATTTGGGGGTCGACCTGGCTGTTCATCAAGTTAGGTCTTGCGGATCTGCCACCAATTACCTTCGCCGGGATTAGGTTTCTCATAGCCGCAACCATACTGTTTTGTCTTATCGCGTTACGCCGTCTGTCTTTGCCTCGGAATCGCGGCGATTGGATCCTGCTGGCTTTTACCGGGGTACTGGCTTTCAGTCTGAACTACGGGTTGTTGTTTTGGGGCGAGCAGTACATATCATCAGGCCTCGCCTCGCTTCTGCAGGCGACAATTCCTGCCTTTGGCCTGGTCATAGCGCATTTCTATCTTCCCGAAGAACAAATGACGGCAACCAAGATCGGCGGCGTCTTACTGGGAGTGGCTGGAGTTGGCGTAATCTTTTCAAGCCAACTGGCTGCAGCGGGGACCAAAGCATTGGCTGGAAGCGTAGCTTTAGTCTTGAGTTCGATATGCGTTGCCTATTCGAACGTGTTGGTTAAGGCAAGGGGAAACAATCTCGATCCCGGAGTAATTGCGGCTGGGCAAATGTTGTTCGGACTTATACCTTTGTTGCTTGTCGGAATTCCTCTCGAGGGAAATCCTTTTAATTTTCATTGGACATCGATGGCAGTTGTCGCGCTTTTTTATCTGGCGATAGTCGGATCGGTAGTGGCATTCCTGCTTTATTACTGGCTGATGCACAACATGGACGTAACCAAGACCATGTTGATTGCGCTGGTCACCCCGGTCTTTGCAGTGACGCTGGGAATGTTAGTGCTGGATGAAGAACTGACCTGGCGGACATTGGCCGGCGGGTTGATGATAATGTCCGGAATAAGTTTGATCGTATTGCGCCGAAAGAAAAGTGTAACGCAAGCTGTTAGCTTGCGTTCTCCCGGGTAACATTGCGACTTGAAGTTAACGCAAGCTAACAGCTTGCGTTACAACACGAGCCCTTCAAGTTGGGCATGGAGATAAGCTTCAATCGCTTGTGCAACAAAAGGAGCTTCATTGAGCGGATAGTATTCTGAAAGCGCTCTTAATTGTGCGATCTGCTCGTTAGTCAACCAGAATCCTCCGACTTCCAATCCAAAACGATTCTGAATCGCAAGCTCAAGAGCAGTCCGGTGAACGACGCGAAGGTATTTGACTGATTGCGACTCAACCTCGACCGTACACTCGTTCAAGGCGAACCCGAGAAACGCTACTTCGGATTGCGTGTTAAGTAGATTGCTTTCTTTCGGATCAGACATCCCGCCCACCATTTGCTTCGAACTAGCCTGACAGCGCAACCTGCGAGTACTTCCGAATCAGACCCCGCACGATGCCCTGGATCTGCAAACGCTCGGGGGTCTTGATGAAGATTGGTTTGAATTGAGGATTGGCGGGCTCAAGTCGGATGAAGTCGGGTTCACGATAGAACTTCTTCACTGTGGCGTAAGTGCCATCAATCAAGGCTACTACGACCTGGCCATTCTCGGCTGTCTGTTGAGAGGCTATGATAATTACATCACCGTCTTGAATATTTTCATCAATCATTGAGTCGCCGCGCACCTGTAACGCAAACATTCGTCCTCTGCCAATCATATCGCGGGGAACAGAAACAGTTTGGTGGGTGAGAACTGCTTCGATAGGTTGGCCTGCAGCCACTAGTCCAAGTAGCGGAAGTTCAGCCTCGTCGCTCGAGGTCTCTTGCCTGACGATTTCAATCCCACGGCTAACATGAGGAATGCGCTTGATCATTCCCTCTTGCTCCAACGACGAAAGAATGCTGTGAACGCTGGCTGACGAACTCATTTTGAATTGCTTGCCAATTTCGGCGATCGTGGGAGGTTGTTTATTAACGTCGATAAAGCGCGAGATGAATTCGTAGACCTGCTTTTGCCGAGGACTTACCGCCATATTCGACCTCCTCTCTTGTGCCAACACCGGGTAATATGCTAATTTTCGCAGGTCACCGAAAATCAGACGAATATTAGCGAAGAATAAGAAAATGGTCAAGCATGTAAAGTGGCAGGGTGGCGGGTCAGTTGATGCCGTGGATTTGAATGGTATGGTGAAACCAAGAAATCCCCACCGGGTGGGATTCCTGAGTTTTCACAGAGCGGCCGTGCCGAAAACAAAAACAGTGTCACGCAAAGACGCAACGGAGCAAAGACGCAAAGTTCAGGCCGATTTGTTAGTTTGCGAATCAGCTTTTTTAATCTTGGACGACAGACTGAGTCTGTACCATTACTTGTTGATAACTCTGGCGAGCTTTTTTAGATCGTCGACAAAACGGCGATATTCGAGGCGGCGGGTTTCGTCATCTGGCGCGCGCAAAATTGAAGACGGGTGCACTGTGGCCATCACATATGGAGCGAGAGTGGATTCAATGAATTCTCCGCGCTGCTTAGTCACACGAAATTGTGGTCCAAGCAATGCCTGGGCAGCGGTTGCGCCGAGCGCCACGATCACTTTTGGTTTTACGACCGCAATCTCAGCCTCAAGCCAGGGACGGCAAGCAGCAATCTCAACGGCGTTTGGCTTTTTGTGAATGCGGCGTTTACCGCGCGGCTCCCATTTGAAGTGTTTGACAACATTGGTGACGTAGGTTTGTAAGCGATCGATGCCGGCTTCTTCGAGAGCCTGATCGAGTAATCTTCCCGCAGGACCAACAAATGGTTTGCCGGTCAGGTCCTCTTCGTTGCCTGGTTGTTCGCCAACGAACATGACAGGAGCGCGACGTCGACCTTCGCCAAATACTGTTTGTGTGCCTAGTTTCCAAAGATCACAGGCTTTGCAATCGGCAGCTGCTTCTTTGAGTGCCGGCAAGGTGAGTTGTTCAGGAATCAGATCCGTTGCAGAACTCTGTAAAGTCTTGCGTGGCATGGGCACTCCCCGGCTCGTTTTAAGTAGGTAACAAGAGTACCAGAGTTGAGGATGAAGTAGGAGGAGTAAATGAGAGCCGCATTATCAAAAACTGCAATCGAATCTCAGCTCACCAGTCGATTCGGCGACGACATTTTCAAGCTAAACAATTATGGCTATGGGGAAGTAATGTCTACCGGCCTTCCCGAAATAGATGCTCTCGCTGGCGGGTTTCCTCGCGGGGCCATCACGGAGATCTATGGTTCAGATTCGTCAGGTCGCACCAGCCTGATGCTTTCCGCCATGGCCCATGCGACGACGCACGATGAAGTATGTGCCCTGGTGGATACAAGTGACGTGCTTGAGCCGAACTCGGCAGTGAATGCCGCTATAGATTTGGAGAAACTACTGTGGATACGTTGTGCTGGTAATCTTGAACATTCATTCAAAGCCATTGATCTGCTTTTACAGGGAGGCGGATTCGGACTTGTAGTGTTGGATCTGGGAGATGTTCAAGCAAAAGAAGCACGACGAATAATTTCATCCTGGTGGTATCGCTTTAGACGAGTGGTGGAAAACACTCCTACAGCTCTAGTCGTAATTGCTCAAGACTCGTGCGTTCGTTCTTGTGCCTCACTGACTCTGGCGTTGGGAAGTAAAGAATCCGTCTGGTCGAATGTGAACGAAGCACCGGTAAGTGACATTCAACCCGGAGCCGGGTTGACACCTTACCAGTTTGTGACAAGAAAACAGAATGCACGATGTGTCACCCACGCAAACATCTTGCGATCAAGTTCAATTGAGGTTGAGCGTCTAAAGCCGGTTCATGTTGGGCCTTACAAAATTCAATTTACAGCCTGAGTTTATATGTCCTCCAGGCCCTTGACAGTGTTCGGCGATTTTCGCTAATCTTCGCCTGGCTGGTTTTTTATACCCCATACAATACAGAGGGTGGAACATGTTCGCATGTATCTATGGGAAAACTATCGTCGATGGCATTCCACTGACGGATTTTGCTTATGGTTTTTCGCCTTTGGTAGAAGAGACATCCGTTAATACGGTGGTGATTGATGTAGCAGGATGTGAATTGCTGTTCGGTTCAGCTTATGGCTTGGCTACTGAGGTTGCCAGGCGCGCGGCTAAACCAAAAGAGGCTGGTGGATTGGGGTGTAAGGTCAATGTGGCTCTGGCGGGAAATCCTGATGCGGCTATATATGCTGCGAGATTTTTTAAAGGAATAACTTTCATTTTTCCCGGAGAAGAGCTCGACTCTCTCGGGGAATTGCCCATCGAACAGCTTCAATCAAGTCCGAAGTCCGAAGTCCAAAGTCCAAAGTCAAAGATCCGAGTTCGCGATGAGGAAGAGATTATTGACACGCTTAAGCGTTGGGGCATTCGCACTTTCGGTGAGTTTGCCAGGCTTCCCATCGCTGGTCTCTCCGAACGCTTGGGCCAGACGGGAGTACATTTGCAACAGCTTGCTAGTGGCAAAATGGAACGTCATCTTAAGCTCACGCAGGCTGTACCTCGCTTTGAAAACTCGATCGAGTTAGATCACCCAATCTCGCAACTCGAGCCGCTTTCGTTTCTGCTGGCGCGCCTCTTGAATCAGATTTGCGCGAATTTACATTCGTACGCGTTGGCGACCAATGAAATAAGTCTTTATCTAAACCTGGAAAATACCACCGTACATGAGCGCAAACTGAGCTTGCCACATCCAATGCGCGACCCCCGGGTTTTTCTGCGCCTAATTCTGCTCGACGCGGAGATGCACCCACCTCAATCAGCCGTATTGGCAATCACCATCAAGTGTCAGCCCGTTAAGCCACGCGTGTTGCAGAGTGGGTTATTTATTCCTCTGGCACCCGAGCCGGGGAAACTGGAGCTGACATTAGCGCGGTTGGTAAAGCTGGTCGGCGCGAACAACGTTGGTTCCCTTGAATTGTTGGATACTCATCGACCGGATGCTTTCCGCGTAAAGCGTTTTGCTCTCCTTGAAAATAAGAAAGTTAAGACTGGAAATACCAATCGGCAATCGGCAATCGGCAATCGACAATCGTTAGGCTTCCGAGTCTTTAGACCGCCACTGCGGGCGCTAGTTCAGGCAGCACAAGGTTTTCCTACGGAGATTAGTGCCTGGGGCTCGAATCGAAGTGTGCATGGGAAAGTGGTGCAAGTTGCCGGTCCCTGGCGCACGACCGGTGACTGGTGGCGGTTAGATGGATGGGCCCGCGATGAGTGGGATATAGCAGTTGAAAGTCGGTCACGATTGTCAACGGTTGGACGGCAAACTCAAGCCCTTTATCGAATTTATCGCGAATTGCGCGAGGGGACCTGGTTTGTAGAGGGAATGTATGACTGAAAGATTAACTAAGGCATCAGGAACGCGATGTAAGACAGCCGCAAAAAAGGCACAAGAAGCACAAATATAGTAAACGTAACTTACGTCATCTGTCCGCTGAATCTTGTGCGTTGTGTGCTTTTTTGCGGCTGCTTTGGCGATTGGATTTGATTACTCATGTCCGGCTACATTGAATTACACGCACGATCGGCGTTCAGCTTTCTTGAAGGCGCATCCGTGCCTGAAGAGTTGATTGCTGCCTGCATTACCCACGATATGCCGGCAATGGCCCTGCTGGACAGAGACGGTGTCTACGGCGCACCACGCTTTTATCTAGCGGCAAAAAAGGTGGGGATCAAGGCGCATATAGGGGCCGAAATCACTGTAAAAGTCCAACGTCCAATATCCAACGTCCAATGTCGAAGGCAGGACTTTGGACTTTGGACTTTGGACTTTGGACAGTCTGTTATAACGATACCTGTCCTGGCTCGTAGTCGAATTGGCTATCAAAATCTTTGCCGCTTAATCACTCTCATGAAACTGCGCGTGCCGAAGCATGCAAAACCGGGGGAGTGTGCAGTTACGCCGGCAGAATTGGCGACGCATGCGGAAGGATTGATCTGTTTGACGGGTGGACCTGACGGGCCACTCGCACAAGTTATTCACCAAAGAGATACAGAGAATACCGAGCGCACACAGAGAGTCGCCGAATGGCTTATCGACGTGTTTGGCAAAGGAAATGTTTACGCTGAGCTGCAACGGCATTTCAATCGCCAGGAAGAAGCACGTAATCAAGCGTTGCTAGAACTGGCACGACGCCAACGCTTGCCTTTGCTGGCTACTAATGGCGTTTGTCATGCAAGTCTCTTTCAGCGCGAAGTAGCAGATGTGTTTACCTGTATAAGAAACCATGTGCGTCTGGAAAACGCCGGGCGCCTGCTGGCAAGAAATTCTGAAACATATCTGAAGCCGGCAAGGACAATGACAGAAATATTTGCCGATTTGCCCGAAGCAATTGCCAACACGCTCGAGCTTTCGTCGCGACTGGAGTTTACGCTCGAAGATCTTGGGTATGAATTTCCCAAATATCCCGTTCCGCCAGGCCAGACGATGGCTTCGTTCTTACGCCAACGTACTATCGAAGGCGCTCGCCTGCGTTACACAGGGCACAACGGTTCACCTGGTTTCGAAAGCGCTCGGCAACAGATCGAACGTGAACTGGCCTTAATCGAAAAGCTAAAACTGGAGGGTTACTTTCTGATCGTTTGGGACATTATTCAGTTTTGTCGTCGTGAAGGGATTCTCGTCCAGGGGCGTGGGTCGGCTGCAAACAGTGCTGTTTGTTATTCGTTGGGAATCACCGCCGTCGATCCCGTGGGCATGGAACTGTTGTTTGAACGATTCCTTTCCGAAGAACGAGGCGAATGGCCGGACATCGATCTTGATCTACCCAGTGGCGATCAGCGCGAGCGCGCGATTCAATACGTTTACCAGCGTTATGGAAAGCTGGGTGCAGCGATGACTGCGAATGTCATCACTTATCGGGGACGATCGGCGGCACGTGAAGTCGGCAAAGTGCTTGGATTCGATGAGGAAACTCTCAGCCGGCTTTCTGGTTTAGTGCACACCTGGGAATGGAAAGATCCCAACGACTCAACTGAACGACAGTTTCGCGATGCCGGACTGGATCTGCGTGACCAGCGCATCAAAAAGTTTTTTCAGCTCTACCAGGCCGTGCAGGATTTGCCACGTCATCTGGGACAGCATTCCGGGGGGTTGGTGATCTGTCAGGATCAACTCGATTCGGTTGTGCCTCTCGAGCCGGCGGCGATGCCTGGTCGCATAGTTGTGCAATGGGACAAGGAAGACTGTGCCGATATGGGCATTATCAAAGTTGATCTGCTGGGTTTAGGCATGATGGCTGTGCTTGAAGACTCGATCGAATTGATCCGCGACGCTTATGGAGAAGAGGTGGATCTGGCTCATTTGCCACCTGATGACCCGGCTGTTTATGCCGCACTGCAAAAGGCAGACACAATTGGCATGTTTCAGGTTGAAAGCCGCGCCCAAATGTCGTGTCTTCCACGTCTGCGACCGCAAAAGTTTTATGACATCGTAGTTCAGGTGGCAATCATTCGCCCGGGACCTATCGTCGGCAACATGGTCCATCCATTTCTCAAGCGTCGTCAGGGCCGTGAACCGGTTGTTTACGCCCATCCACTACTCGAACCTGTGTTGAAGCGCACTCTGGGTGTGCCATTGTTTCAAGAGCAACTATTAAAAATGGCGATGATTTGCGCGGGTTTTTCCGGTGGCGAAGCAGAAGAGCTGCGGCGCGCGTTTGGCTTCAAGCGTTCGGAAGCGCGTATGAAAGATGTCGAAGTCAAATTACGTCGCGGCATGACCGGCAATGGGATTACGGGGAAGGCACAGGATGAAATTGTTCAGTCAGTGACCTCTTTTGCGCTTTATGGCTTTCCCGAATCGCATGCCGCAAGTTTTGCTTTGCTTGCTTACGCCAGTGCGTATTTGAAGTGTAACTACCTGGCGGCATTTACAGCGGCAATTTTGAATAATCAACCAATGGGCTTTTATCAACCATTTACAATTATTAAAGACGCCCAGCGACACGGTTTGAGGGTGCGACCCATCGACGTCACGCGATCTGATTGGTTGTGCACGATCGAGAGCGATGATGAAGAGGGAGAGGGGGAGAAGGGGGGAAACGGAGATACGGAGATGTGGGGCACGGCCAGGGAAGGGATGGACCGATCGGAAGACATCGCGTCCGCACGTCCCCGTTTCCCCCTTTCTTCAGTTCCCCCTGTCTCGCGCTCTACGCATCTCGTACTTCGTCTTGGCTTGAGATATGTGAAAGGTCTGAGCGAAACATCTGGGCGAGCAATCGAGAACGAAAGAAGAAAGCGCGCTTTTGCGGGCATTGACGATCTACATCAACGTGTGCCGGAATTGCGAAAAGATGGACTAAGAAAACTGGCATCAGTGGGTGCTCTGAACTTTATTCAACCAATTCAAAGTCCAAAGACCAAAGACCCAGGACCGAAAGTCGAAACCGACATCTGTATACCTGATAAGACAACAAATCGGCGCGATGCTTTATGGCAGATTGCGCGAGTGGCGCAACCGGTGGGACCTTTATTCCGGTCGTTGCATGAAGCAGACGCCAGCTCGCCCCTTCTTCCAATGACTTTGCCGGAAAGGATTGACGCAGATTTTCGGGGTACCGGGTTAACGATCGGCCGGCATCCGGTAGCGCTTTTTCGGGGGGAATTAAATAAGCTGGGAGTAACCCGCGCCATTGATATTAGGGAGTTGCGCAACGGCCTTGGAATACGTGTGGCAGGCTGGGTAATCGTCAGGCAACGACCCGGTACGGCGAAAGGTTTCTTTTTCCTGACGGTGGAAGATGAAACTGGCGTGGCCAATGTGATTGTAACGCCTCAACTTTTTGACCGGCACCGGCTCGTGCTGGTAGAGCATCCATTTCTTTTAATCGAAGGCGCCCTGCAGCATCAAGACAATGTCGTGTCGGTAAAAGCGAGAAACGTGCGACCACTTTCCTTTCAAGTTGCGGCGACTCCTTCGCACGATTTTCATTGAGCTGTATTGGCGGCTGCCATCTATTCTCCTGAGTATTGACAAACCCGCCCGACGATATAGAATCCGCGCGACAAGAGTTCAGGCATAACCGGTGAAAAACAGTCGGGTCATTCGAACCAAATCAAGGTTCGGTCTGCCTCAGGGCTTTGTTCCGCGTCTGCAGCGTGATGGCAGCAGCACTCTGTTAGAACATAATATTTACCGCTTGCCAGACGGGAGGGAGTTTGTTCCCATTCATCCTACCGGTTTCCTGGGTCGACCGAGTCATCTCTACGCGCTAGTCTCGCTCGACCAATACCAGCGCAGCGAACGGGGATCGGTCTATATTCGAACTGACCGAAGAATCTTTGATTACAGCGTTGACAATATCGGCTCGGGCCGAGAGATGTTCGACACGGGATACGCCATGAAAGATCTCGAAAGGACGGGACGTTACGCAGGCGAAGGGAAATCTGACGCGGTCGAAACGGTATCGCGCGATACAAGCAGGTAATCTGATGTAACTTGAGACGGTGACGCTCTCCGATTAAACCTAATGGAGATGGACTTGGAAAGAGACACAGTACTTCGAGAACATATCCGTTATCTCTTGCAAGGTGGCGGCGCACACATAGACTTTCGCCGGGCGGTCACGGATTTTCCGCTTGCTTTGATTAACACTCGAATTGGTAATCTACCGTATACACCCTGGCAAGTTCTTGAGCACCTGCGAATCGCGCAGTGGGATATTCTTGAGTTTAGTCGGAATGCGAACCACGTCTCACCGGCCTTTCCGGATGGCTATTGGCCACCTCCAACACAAGAGGCGGACGAGCACATGTGGCAAGCAACTATTGATGCTTTTCTTACCGACCTTTCTCGGATGGAAGAGTTGATAATGAATCCTGTTACAGATTTATTTGCCCGGATACCGCATGGTGACGGTCAAACAATTTTGCGCGAAGCCCTGCTGGTTGCAGATCATAACGCCTACCACCTGGGTTCACTGATGACCATGAAGAAGATCGAAGCTTGATGAGGGCAAGCGCTGGCGAGGGGGTCACGCTGAGCGGACAGTCTGTTTTGGCGGTGATTCAATCAATCCCTGGATCACCTGCGCTACTTGCGAAAGGGGTTTTGGCTTGCGCAGAAATGCATCTGCTCCACAACGCCGGGCTTCGTCCTCCATATCAGTCGAGCCGTAAGCCGTCAGCACCACAATCCGGGTATTGGGGTTTCGATTATGTACTTGCTTGATGATGTCAAACCCGTCGGGATTTCGCGCCGCGCCCAGTCGAAGGTCCTGAATGACCACTTTGTAGTCCGTAGTCTCGATGAGCTTTTCTGCTTCGTCCAATTCGCGAGCAGTATCAACCTTATACCCGTGAAGCGAGAAATATTCGCTCATCGAAAAACATATCGACTCTTCGTCGTCGACGACTAGTAGGCGAGGCATGGGTGCTTCCTCTCGAGTGGTCTGTTCGGTACCGCCCAACATTCGCAGTAGCCGGCCCGAGACCTTTTTTAGTTTTCCAAAGCGAGTTTGCTTTACCACCATGTCTGGACCACAGAGCAGCAGAGCGAGCCCGAGTCTCCTATTCTTGCCGCACCAAATTTTCTTGCCGCACCAATTTCAAAATAGTGCCGGAGACGTGGGGGGAGTCGAGAGCCTTTGGCTCCCAAACGATTACACTACCCGTGGCTCGAAAATGGTTCGCTCGGAATAGCTATAACAAAAAAGGGCTATTCTGTATCCACGTCGGTCCTGAACACTTCGGTCCTGAAGACAAACTTCTCCAATCTCCTAAATCTTAAGGAGGGGCTTGGGGTCAACTAGAGCAAAACCCGACAACCAACACTGCGCAGTCTGACCCCGCCTATCCGCCGAAATGGCATTGCTAAGGGTCTGATTAAGAAGATTGGTGGGAAGGCTTTCCTCGTGCTGACCTCATCTTTTCAGCTCCTCTAAAACGCGACGGCGATCCGATGAGGCCAGGCAGAGGACTCAAATGAAAGACCTTAAGAGTGAGATTACTGCCCGGCCCAGACGCTATATCGCTATAGCAGCCCGCACATTGGGCCTTCGCGGCATCAGTGCTCGTATTCGACCAGAAACGGACGGGGAAAGGGGTTTTGTGATTATGTACATTAGAACTTCACAGACCTCCCGCGTGCCGGTTCCGATTGTATTTCCCTTTTCATCCTGTAAGGCGTAAATGTTGCCCGCACTATCCAGGGGGAGGATCATCGGCTTCGTGTACATAGTTGTAACACCTCTTCCTCAGCCGCTTGGGCCTTCTTGTCCCTGGAACGAATAAATAGTGTCCTAGTCCGCTGCCGCCCATGGACTAACCATGGGCGGCTGCGTCAAGGAGTTCTAGCCCACAACCGACATCCGGAGTCCTTAACTTAGTCGAACCCTGATTGTTCCAGATGGGCTATTTGTTGAAGCGCCTGCGAAAAGCCCCTGCGAGACCTACTAGCCCTGTACCGAGCAAAAGCATACTTGCTGGTTCAGGCACAACAACCGGTGAAAATGCAGGATTGTTTTGGCTAACGCCATCAATAATGGCGTAGTTTCCGGTCGTAAAATTTGTCGCATTTGTCCGGATCACGAAAGCCAGATTTGTGGTACCTGGGACAAACAGACTAGTGGAAGACGTGCCGAAATTCTGCCCCACAGTACTACCGTCTGCTGACCGATCTGCGGTAAGGGACAGAATTGTTCCAGGCAACCAACCGGCACCAACAAGGTTACCATCTGTGATCTGAAACACATTTGTGGTGATCCCAGCTGGGGAAAAATTGAAATTAGAGGTACGACTAACGGCATCATTGACCCCGGCTGCACCTGTGTTTGTGAACTGATAGTAGAAATCCAGGGTACCTCCCGCATTTCTGTACACAGCAGTTCTCGCTGTGCCGGCGAGGGCCCCGTTGTTAAATGTATTCGTTGCGCTAGCCTGAAACACACCCCCAAAGAAGAGTGTCGTTGAAGGACCGGCAATCGTAGTACCTGGCAGAAGCGCATCAGCCTTGGCTGATGTCACTGCCAGTCCCATCACTCCGGTAAGCAAGGCCACCATCAGCCCGGCTTTGAGAAAAGTTTTCATTGTTAGACTCCTTTTTCGACTTCTTGTTAAGAACTCCAAAACCCGAGGAAGTTCGGTTGTTCGCACTCCTAAAGCTCTCTTTGAGAGCAGTTCGAGGGCTGCCTTAAACTTCTGGGGCCAAAAGTTGTCGGCAAAGTTTCCGCACGAAAACCGATAGAAACTACCTAACACCTGATGCAGTATAGAAATAGGTCTATTGGTGTAAAGATTCCAAACAGAGCTATTTTAGGAAAACGCTTGGACAAGAGAGCTATGCGGAGCAAATGCAGGCTCAACAAGTCCAGCCTAACCGCTCGCTCAGGTATCGAAGATTGACTCGTTCCCTTCATAGCAATCGCAGGGCCACAATGCCTTCGTCGTGGAGCCAGCTATGAGAGTGCCAAAACGACCGGAATTCCGGCAATCTTTCTCCCTGGTCACAGGGGCTGGTGACGAGAGTTGTCTGAAACTCAGACCGGAATTCTAGACTTTGGATGAGCTGAGGTGGTGCTTTTTGATTTTTTGGTACAGAGAACTACGCGGTATGCCGAGTCTCTTGGCC
>WNGE01000172.1_pt1 | contig 92965 bp, 83 predicted proteins | sample 5400651 | NCBI WGS metagenome assembly WNGE01 (sample SAMN13153370, study PRJNA577476) | soil metagenome | isolation source: 60 cm soil or saprolite under grassland replicate 2 | place: USA:California | collected 2016-06-15 | reverse complement strand
TCAAAGAACGCCTGTTGAGCGGCAAAGACCTCGCGCGCAACCCAGGAGAAGAGCAAGTACGTTCCCACCGAGGTGGTATTCACTTCGGGCATGTGACGCGCAAGATCAAAGAAGACTTGCTGCCTTGGCAAAAGGCGAAGGGTGCGTTCCATCTGTTCCCTCTTTTCATGGCTCCCACATATTCTATGGCACCTTACTATCTGGGTATAGTATAAGCCGCCATACCATTTTTGTCAAGCTTTTGCACCCCTTCAACAGGGCTGTTGCAAAATCAAGCGATGTGCAGGAGTGCAGAGGGCTGCAGCCCTCTGCCGGGGTGTGGGGTGTCCCCACTTTTCCTCCTCCTTTTTGGGGTGGGGGTGAGGAAAAGTACTTTGCAACAGCCCTGCCCCTTCAAGTACTAGCTATTTGCGCTATATGCTGCTTATGTTATACTGCGAAAAAATATGATGGATTTGGGGTAGAGCAAATGAGTAAACCCATACCCACAACACCAACTCAACACTGATTCCGGTGTCCGTAGCGGAGCCGATCAACCTATGCATCTCGCACTGCGAGCCATGAGAAAAGTTCCGGAAATTACGGCCATCTTCTGGATTATTAAATTGCTGAGCACCGCTATGGGCGAGTCAACAACGGACTATCTGGTGTACCAGATCAACCCATACGTTGCGGTAGCTCTCGGATGTATTGGCCTGGCTATTGCGCTGATCCTGCAGCTCCTGGTGCGTCGCTATATAGCATGGGTCTACTGGTTAGCAGTCGTCATGGTGGCAATATTCGGCACAATGGTTGCCGATGTAGCACACATTGTGCTGGGTATTCCGTATCAGGTATCAACTGCATTCTTTACAACTGCTCTCACCATTATCTTCGTTACGTGGTACGTAAGCGAGAAAACACTGTCCATCCATACTATCTACCGTGGTCGTCGCGAGATATTCTATTGGGCAACGGTCATAGCTACGTTTGCCCTTGGCACCGCTGCAGGCGATATGACAGCATCAACCCTCCGCTTAGGTTACTTTGCCTCATTTGTACTCTTTACGGTATTGTTCGCTCTACCAGGTCTGGCTTATTGGTTGTTTGGTCTGAAAGAGATAGGTGCCTTCTGGTTTGCCTACATTATGACCCGGCCGCTCGGCGCATCATTTGCCGACTGGTTGGGGAAACCGTATCTGGGTGGTCTCGGGCTGAATGACGGAAAGGTAGCCCTGGTCTTGACGATATTGATCATCGGCTTCGTCGGCTACCTGACAGTCACCCGCAAGGATATGAAAGGCGAACAACACTAACATCCCAAAAATGTGGAGAGAGGGGAGTAGTTTCCCCTCTCTTTTTGTTGGAGCAATCCTCAAGTACCACTAGCACAGAGGCTCAGTCATAGTGAGCTAGTAGGCGAAGGTTTGCCGCTTCGGACGAATAAGACCGTACTTCCAATAACACCAAGAGTTAGCGGGAGTAGTAAGAAGAGTAAGAAGAATAAGAAGAATAAGAAAAACATCAATTCCTCCTGATGAGATCTAGAGACATTTCTTTAAAATGATTTAGTGTATTATTTACACTAATATTAGTGTATCATATACACTCACATAAGTCAATGCTTTTATGAGTTCCTCCTTGAAGCCATATTGTCATCAAAGCTGAACTGGCGTATACTTATCAATACTACAAAAAGAAATGCGGCCTGCAACGTAGAAAAGATCAGGGTTGAAGCTTATGCCAGTCAAAATCTTTTTCTGTTACGCTCACGAAGACGAACAACTCTTAAATAAACTCAAAAACCACCTGTTCCCATTAAAGCGAGCGGGTCTCATCGATATCTGGCATGATCGTGACATCAGCGCGGGAACAGATTGGGAACAGCAGATCAAAAGCCACCTCAATGAAGCCCAGATCATCCTCTTACTGGTAAGCCCGGACTTCATGTTCTCCGACTATTGTTACGGGATAGAAATGCAACGAGCGCTTGAGCGACATAATCTCGGAGAAGCACGCGTCGTACCTATCATTCTGCGTTATTGTTCCTGGCAAGATGTGCTCGGCAAACTTCAGGCTCTTCCAACAGATGCCAGACCAATAAAAAGTTGGCCAGACCTCGATGAAGCCTTGTACAACGTGACCGAAGGCATCCGTAAAGTCATCCAGGAAATCACACCAAAGTTTTCTATTCCCCCACCAGTAGGAGTACCATTTACCCAACCAGTAACACAAACACCTCTTCCAACGAACCTTCCCGATACATCCCAGAAGACGAAAGAGCAATGGCTAGAAGAAGGTGATAGATTTGGTGATCGCAAACAGTACTCAGAGGCGCTAGCAGCCTACGAGCAGCCGATACGCCTTGACCCGAACTATGCTCTTGCATATAGAAACAAAGGCTATATCCTTAACGATCTCAAACGGCATCAGGAGGCTCTAGCAGCCTACGAGCATTCTCTTCGCCTTGACCCGAACTTTGCTCATGCCTATTACAACAAGGGCCTTGTTCTTAATGTGCTGAATAGAAAAAATGAAGCTCAACAAGCCTTCAAAAAGGCTTGTCAACTCGGATATAGCGAATAAATTAACTAATCAGATACACCAAACATCAAGTAGAAATCATGAGCACTAATTGGGAATCAAAAAGATCGCCCTAAAAAGATAATGTCAGAGTTTCCTTGCTAGCATGGAATGAGAAAATATCTAACTCGCATCCAAAATCAGACCACAAATACCCTGAAAGGGTATTACCTAAGTACTAATTATGAGTTGTATGAAATAGTCTAAACCTCTGCTATACTCTGTTCCGTGTCTTTGTAAGGGCGGGAGCGGTGAGGATGAGGGGATGGGACCCTTGCGGTCGCCCTGGGGGAGGGGTGGCATCGTTTCCCTTCCATCAGTGGTTGTAAGAGGTACACCTGCGTTTACTTGCGGTCGCCCTGGGGGAGGGGTGGCGTCGTTCCCTGGCCAGGGGTGACGACCTGAGCGGTTGTGGGACCCTTGCGGACGCCCTCTGGGAGGGGCGGCGTACTTTCCCCCGCTTGTCACTCGCGAACAATGGTGTGCGTTGTGGATTTGCTAGACCTCGGGAAGGGTCGGCTGCGTTGGACCTTCCCCCGCTTGTCACCCTGATCCGTAGCGAAAGGTCTATAGCGCTGGGTATCGAGATGCTACGCGGAGTTTACACTGAGCGAAGCGAATGTGCTCGGCATGACAACATATAGTGTCTTTGTAAGGGCGGGTATGGAGTGGATGAGGGGATGGGACCCTTGCGGTCGCCCTCGGGGCCAGGTAGTGGCCTTTCCCCGCGCACCAACCTGCCGCCAATGACATGTCCTTGCGGCCGCCCTGGGAGCTTCCACCACTCCCAATCAACAGCCACCCCTCTCCCCACACTCCCAAAAACTTGCTTTCTCTAACCTTCTTCTGGTACATTTCGTATTACCAATATAACCCGTGGATATAAACCCGCCGAATATGTGCGGTGCGGGAAAGAGAGAGCATGAATCCACAACTTGATTTTGAGAAGCGTTATCGACTTGTACGTGAGGTAATCGAAACCATCGTCCTCACAGTTTTAATGTTTCTGGTAATACGTTTTGCTGTGCAGAACTTCAATATCGAAGGGCACAGTATGGAACCCAATCTGCATGATCAAGAACTTATCCTGGTAGATAAGTGGACCTATCTTTTCCATCCTCCTTCCCGCGGCGATGTCGTAGTCTTTATGGCTCCCCCACAACCTTCTCAAGACTACATCAAGCGAGTGATTGGTGTGCCAGGTGATGTGATTACAATCCAAAATACAACCGTGATTGTCGATGGCGTAACCTTAAAAGAGACGTATGTTGATCCCAAGAATCAAGGTGCCACGTTTGAAGATAGACGCATCTCCAACATGGTTGTCCCTCCCAATGACTATTTCGTACTGGGCGATAATCGCGCAAATAGTTCAGATTCGAGAGTTTGGGGCTTCGTGCCCAAACAAAACATTATTGGACGCGCCGCTCTTGTCTACTGGCCGCTGCAACAGGACAACGACGGGTTTTTGCCCAATGTCACCGCGGTTTATGCGAATGTCCACCAGGGTGGAACCGCCCTTACTACGCTAAGTAACGGAATAATTGATGCAACCCCACTTGTATTGCTGGTCGCACCAATTATTTTGATGGTGTTTTTGCGCCGCAAAAGAAGATCTCATATATCACTTCTGTATCCCTCAGACCCAACCACAAATTAGTTCTACATGAAATGTAGGGACACTCCTTGCGGGTGTCCGGCTTCAACTTTCCCTCTCCCTCAAACCCACCAACCACAAATTAGTTCCCCTGTCCCACCCAGAAATGTAGGGACACCCCTTGCGGGTGTCCGGCTGGCGGGTGTCCGGCTGGCGGGTGTCTGCTAGCGGGCTGTGTACTGGCGGCATGAGCACCCACATAAATGCCTCGCGGGTGTCCGACTCGAGTGCCATATGTCAGCCCTCTCCAAACTATCAATCGGTTCGCAGCGCATTCACGATGGCTTGCGCCAGCAGGTCGCGCCCCGCAGGCGACGGGTGGATGTCACAGGTAAGAGGAGAGGACATCACCACGATGCGTAATCCTGCCGCACATGTGTCGCCGCCAAAGGCAGCGGAGGCGGTAGCGAACGTACCGAATCCGTCGGCAACAATCCCTCCCCAGGCCGATGTGCGAACGGCCACCACCTGATTCACCTGCGAGATCACAGATGTTCCGGCGAGGTCACTGTAATTGAGCGAGTAGTAGGTCAGCGCGACGAGCTTATGGCGGTAGCCATCCAGGTTGCGGATGTGCCCGTAGATGGTGTCGAGGTTGGCTGAGAGCGTCGCCAGCATGCCAGGCAAGCCCGCCAGAATGCAATTGACGTTAAAGCTGCACCCTTCTTCCAGTACAAAGAGGTCATTGGCACCGATGTCGATGCTGACCACCAGGGTCTTGGGATGAGACTGGAGGAATCCGTCTGCAAATTCTAGCTGCGAGGTGCTGTAAGCCACGTGGAGGGGGAAGTGGAGGCGATAGGCCCCGCAGCCGTTGTCGGAGCCGGTGAGAGAGATGAAGTGGCTGCTCGTCTCGCCGGGGCAGGAAGCGTTAGTGAGGGTCTCCTTGAGCGCCGCGGCCACCGGGGTCGGGTATCCGATGAAGTTGTCCGCGTTACTCCTGTCGAGCAACGGGTTAAAGCCAAAGGCGACTGAGTTGCCAAGGGCCAGATATTCCTGCGGCCGGTTAGAGGCGGCCAGGGTACCGCGTACGGCTGGCCCGGTCAGCAAGGTCGTAGCTAGTATCGCGAGGAGAGCAACCGCCGCGATCAACCAGCGCATGCGTGTGTGTAGCATGAAAATCCTCCCTTGCAGTGTGCACTTGATGCTCAAGACAGCGGCGCCAGGCTAAGCTGTAGCATCCTTCCTCCATTGCTTCTCACATTTGCCGAGCAATATAGGGGTAATCCTTGAAGTCGTACATTCTAATAGTTGCGCTTAAAAATAGCGCTCATTTTGAGCGGTATGTGAGCGGTATTTTCGCTAAAAAAGAGAAAAAGCACGATATATAGTTATGATAGTTGAACATCCATTTCTTGATTTTTGAGTGCTACTCCAGTAATAGGACGATGTAACGTAGCGCTAACCTTTTGTAAATCTGCATTCAATTCATTGGTCAATTCATCAGGAGACATAATCAATGAAGCGACGCCCTGAACCGTTACATTCGTCATCACGATTTGACCATTGACCACTCGAGGAACTCCTGTGATAGTGGAGGTAAGACCATACGTTTGAAATCCCAGGCGCAACCAGGATGGCGTAATACTCATATGAACCCGTTGTATGGGATCAGATTGGGTACTATTCATAGCAATGAAGTTATTAGCATCTGTCTCAGTAATAATCACAGGTCTGTGGCTTGTCGCTATCACTGCTACTGTAAGAGGATTAATCAGATTCGTAGCGCTCAAAAAAACACCATCAACTTCATTTTGCGCTACTCCATGCAGATAGGGACGGAGGATGACAAACCAGCCACCTACCAGTACAAGTAAGAGAATAAGCAGGGCCGCTAAAAGAATAAGCAAGACTTGCATCAACCGATTCTTGCGACGGCGCGTAGGAAGTGGAGGTGAGGCGAATTGGGCTCCTGCACTCGGCATGCTGCCCGGATTCGATGAAACAGCTACCGTTGGTTGATATGCTTGCGGTGTATATTGTGGTTGTATCGGTGCTGATTGTTGTACCTGCCAGGGAGGTGGTAGAACTGTAGGAGAATCTCCTATACCTTGCTGGTTTGCTTGCTCATTGTTACCAGTAGCTGGTTGAGGAATAACTGTTGAAACTGGCATGCCACAGTTTCGACAAAAACGGGCTTCCGGTATTAATGGCGTATTGCAGTGTGTACAATTCATAATATCCACCTTTCAACTGCCCAGATTGTCATCCTGAGCAAAGCGAAGGATCTGATTGCAGTGCGTACAATTCATAATACTCACCTTTCAACCTTTGAGAGCAGACCCAACTTGTTAACGTTTAGTATATACGAATTTTGGAAAAACGCCTATGCAATACTTCACATTTCTCTCCTCTAACTTCCCGTAGGGGCGAGGGCGGTGGAGAGTGGTTGGGTGGGCCTTTAAGGTCGCCCGCCGTTCACTACGCACAATTCACGATTTACGTAACAGAATCTGATCCATGGATGCAATGATGCGCGTTCGCATGTCAGGATCGCTTTGAAGTACCTCGGTTACCTGTTCAATCATTGCTTCTTTCTGGTGTGTAGAGAGCGTGTTTCCATATTGTTGATATACAGCCACGGCAGCCGCACAACGAATTTTATCATCATCGCTCATCTGGTCAGCCGAAAAATGGTCTGCACCCTGTTCATGTGTAATACCTTCTGGACTCTGGCCTTGCAATGGAGCAAGCCCATCTGCCGCGAACGATACATCTGTATCGATGAGGTGGGCAGAGTTGGGAGTGGCTCGGTCAATATGCACCAGTACAGCCTGGCTTTCTTGGTCAAGCCTGGTTATTATTCCTTCCAGGTAAATCACTCCAGGCGCTCCCCAGTACACTCGTTCCCCAAGGTGGAGGATCATGGGTTTTCTCCAATTCTTTTATCTTTTCAAGGTTACTGTATAGTATACGAGGAAAAGGAAGTGATGTTCCAAACTACCCACATATGTGATATCTTACAAAAGCATTGACGAATGTTTCATAAAGGATTTATTGATACAATTATGCATCAGAAAAGTGTACTTACGCTGGAGTATCCAAAGATAATGGAGAAAGTAGCCAAAGAGGCTGCTTTTTCGGCCAGCAAAGAATTGGTGAAGGAGTTGCAGCCAACACCGAATCTAGAAGAAGCGCGGCGTCGCCTGGCTTTCACAACCGAGGCTTATCAACTGATCGAGCTACGCAATGATGCGGGCGTCCAGGCAGCGCATGATATTCGCCCACAGGTTGTGCGAGCAGCTCTTGAGGGAGTGCTCAGTCCTCATGACCTGCTTGAGATATTGACAACTATACAAAGTGCAATACACGTGGCAAGATTGACCGAAAAGCTCGATCCAGAGAACTTTCCCTTGCTGCATACGTTGGGCGCCGATATTCCGCAGCGTCCACATCTTGTACGCCGTATCGAAGAGACGATCAGCCAGGAGGGCGAAGTGCTGGACACTGCCAGCCCTGCGCTGCGCAAACTGCGTTTCGACATTCGTGGAGCGAATCAACGTTTACAGGATCGTCTGCGCACGCTGGTACATGAGTTTGGCAATGCCCTGCAAGAGCCAATTGTAACTATACGTAGTGATCGCTACGTCATTCCCGTCAAGGCAGAAAGTCGTGGACAGGTGCGTGGCATTGTGCATGATCAATCATCAAGTGGTGCGACCGTTTTCATCGAGCCAATGGTGGTTGTAGAGTTAAATAATAAACTACGCCAGTTGCAAATCGAGGAACGTCAGGAGATCGAGCGTATACTGCGCCAACTCTCTCTTGAAGTTGGTAATGAAAAAAATGCCCTTGATCTGGATGTTGAACTGTTGGCCGAGTTTGATCTTCATCTTGCCAAGGCACGCTATGGGCGCATAATGCGCTGCACCGAACCGCGCTTGAACGATGCTGGTTTTATTAACCTGCGTAACGCGCGCCATCCATTGCTGACGGGAAAAGTTGTGCCAATCAACTTCCACCTGGGACACGAATTTTTTATAGTAGTGATTACAGGCCCTAATACAGGTGGTAAAACCGTAGCTTTGAAGACTGTAGGTTTGCTGACATTGATGGCACAGGCGGGTCTACACATTCCGGCTGATGAACATTCCGAGATAGCAATTTTCGAGGAGGTCTTTGCCGATATTGGGGATGAACAGAGTATCGAACAGAGCCTGAGCACTTTCTCCTCACACCTGAGTCGCATCATCGAAATATTGCGCCGCATTGAGGAAGAACTACAGCGAGAGACACCCGACATACGCGGTAAGATGTCGGAAACTTTGGTTCATAATACTGAGAGCCGTCGCTTGAGAGCATTGGTACTGCTTGATGAATTGGGTGCAGGTACCGATCCAAGCGAGGGTTCGGCCCTCGCTCGCGCTATTCTTACCTTTCTGTTGGAACGCCACGTGACGACTGTCGCTACGACCCATTATTCCGAACTGAAGGCTTTTGCACACGAACAACCAGGGGTAGTTAATGCTTCAGTCGAATTCGACATTGAAACGCTTTCACCAACCTATCGACTGAGTATCGGTTTACCAGGTCGCAGCAATGCACTGGCAATAGCCAATCGCCTGGGTCTTGACGAGCGTATTGTTGAACGCGCTCGCGAATTCCTGGGTAGCGCAGGCGTGCGCATGGAGAATCTCCTCGAAGGACTGCAGTCCGAGCGTAAAGCTTTGGAGGATGAACGTTTCCATCTCAATATGGAACGAGTCGAAGCAGAATACCAGCGCAAGCAACTGGAACAAGATCGCTATAAACTAGAGGAACAACAGGCGCAGATTCTGAATGAGGCTCGGTCGCAAGCGCAACGAGAACTGGAAGAAGTGCAGCGCATGCTGGCAAAGATAAAAGTTGAGGTGAGTCATAGCGGTATGACTCGCGAACAACTGGGTGAGGCACGTCAGCAAGTGCGCAAATTTGAAGAGAAGGTCAGGCCTGTAGCTCTGCCACGCCGACCAGTTAAAAAAGCTGATACGGAAGATGTAGGGGCATCCCTTGCGGGTGCCCAGGAGGGGCCATTACAAATTGGTGATACTGTACGTGTGCTTAGCTTTGGACAGAATGCCGAACTGTTAGGACTTTCCGCCGACCGCAGTGAAGCAGAGGTGCAGATGGGTGCACTGCGTCTCCGTGTGAATGTCGATAACATCGAGCGGTTGAGCAAACGCCAGGCATCAATGCAAGAGCGCACCCAATCTCAGCCAGCAGTTGTTCTACCGCGTTACGAGGATTTACCAGAGGTCGCGACACAACTTGATATTCGCGGCTCGCGCGTGGAACAGGCTCTGGAGGAACTGGATAGTTACCTCAATGATGCGGTAATGACAGGTATGTCCACTGTACGCATTGTGCATGGAAAAGGTACAGGTGCGTTAAGAGCGGCTGTACGCGAACAGTTGGCGCACCATCCACTGGTGAAATCCTTTACATCGCCCCCACCTCAAGAGGGTGGTGATGGCGTAACGATTGTTAAGTTGGGTGGGTAGTGAACTGCCAGGCTTGAAGTGTCAGCTAGAAATGTAGGGGCGGCCCTCGCGGCCGCCCGGAAAACAACCTGACGAAATAGTACCTACGTATCACAATTTACCCATTCATACGTGTTAGATAATGTATACGATTGATGGATAATACTTGTTCAAACATCTAACTGGAGGATTCGCTTTATGGCTACCTGGAATAACCCACCTGTGTCGGAAGTAGAGCAGCGCGCGAAAAATTGGTTGGGCGGTTTTAGAGCCTTCATTCTGCGCGGGAACGTCGTGGACTTAGCAATTGGTATCATGATAGGCGCTGCCTTTAGTTCCGTTGTGAATGGGCTGGTCAGCGATGTGATTACGCCTCTGATACCTTTGCCCGGTGGCAGCCTATCGACTTGGAAGTTTCACCCTTTTTATAACCCTGGCGCAACCGTAAATATTGGCACTTTCATCAACGCCGTGATCACTTTCTTGATCTTAGCTCTCGTGATCTACTTCTTTATTGTGCGTCCGGTGAATGCCCTGATGGAACGTTTTAAACCCAAGGAGGTAGAGGCTCCTCCTGCCACTCGTGATTGTCCGTACTGTCTGAACAGTGTGCCACTCATGGCTACTCGCTGTGGATATTGCACATCTCCGTTGCCGCCACCGCCACCGCAGCAACCTGTGCAAGCACAACAGCAAGCAGCAGCGAGAACTTAGTTTTTCTCATCTTGCATGAGTGTTTATGCTGAGGTATACTTCTTAGGGCGTTATGAGGATCAATCGATCCTGGTCTTGCACTATTATAAACAGCCCTGATGAATTCACGACGACTAGAGCTATTCAAATGGGGTAAGCAATCTGGTTTCCCTATGTCATAACCTATTTAAAAGTAGAGGAGAGCCTTACGAATGTCGTCAATACCTGAGTCTATACACCTGGAAGATTGGATTCGAGACATCCCTGATTTCCCACAGAAAGGGATACTTTTCAAGGATATTACACCTTTGTTGCAAGATAAGGCTGCTTTTCATGCTGCGTTAGATCGTCTTGCCGCTCACTATGCCGGTGCTGGAATTCAAGCTGTTGTTGGGGTAGAATCCCGTGGTTTTATTTTCGGTGCGGTGCTTGCGTACTTACTGAATTGTGGATTTGTGCCTGTACGTAAATTCGGCAAATTACCATATCAGACAGAGACGGTTGAGTATGAATTGGAGTATGGCACGAATATCGTAGAAATCCATACCGATGCGATTAAACCCGGGCAACGCGTCTTAATTGTGGATGATCTCCTGGCTACTGGTGGTACTGTTTCAGCGGCAATGGAACTGGTTGAGAAGTTGGGAGGTCACATAGCAGGTATCGCTTTCCTGGTTGAACTGACATTCCTGAGAGGCCGTGAGCAACTTAAAGGCCACGATGTGTTTGCTCTGATAAAATATTAAATCACCAGGATGGGCTATAACTTTTCCTCGTGATAGCAGGAAAAGTTATAGCCCATCCTGGTGGTTATTTCTCCCAACCTGACCAGGTTGTCTTCTCTTTGAATGTGATGGGAATGCGCTCGAGACGAGGAATGGCCGGGTACCCAACGTAGAGAAAAGCGACAATATGTTCGCCTGATTCCAGCCCAAGCCATTGCTTAACATGTGGATCATAGGCAGTATCTCCTGTACGCCACATGCAAGCCAGTCCCATCTCTTCAGCCGTCAGGAGCATATTCTGAACTGCGGCTGCGGTAGCTTCGATGTTCTCAATTGCCATCACTTTCGGTTGTTTGGGAGTTTCAGCCACCACTACTATGACTACAGGTGAACGTAGAGGTTTATTACGCTCTTTATTCAGAATGGCTTGTGTTTTCTCGCTACTGGTTTCTTCTAATCGATCGGCCAGAGACATTGCCATTACTGTGCCGAGTTCTTCACGGGCATTGCCTGCCAGCACAATGAATTTCCAGGGTTGCACTTTATGGTGATTGGGTGCGTGGGTAGCAGCCTCTAATAGTCGCTCTATTTGCTCGCGGGTTGGCCTTTCGCCGGTCATCTTACCAATACTACGCCGCCTCTTAATTAAGTCAAATACGTGCATATGTTCCTTCTATCCTTACTCTTGTAATCGATGATATTAAATCAAGTCAAGGTTCTATGACAACACTACCCTGTATTGCGTAGACCTGCGGCAATGCCATTGATCGTCAAAAGAACTGCATAGGTAAGGCGAGTGCGTTCTTGCTCTTGTTCACTTGCGCTTTGTAGATTGGGCTCATCCAGAAGGAGAGGGCCTCCGAGCGCGCGCAATTTATGTAGCAGCATTACCTGGAAGTAACTCAAAGGGTCGACGTAAGGATTTCGCAGGCGAATTGAGCGTTGAAGTACAGGCGTAGCATCAAGCAAGGCGTTTCCTCCAACAATCTTTAACAAAAGTTCTCGAGTACGCTCGTACTCCTCCAGAATTTCATGTGAAAGACGCTGGCGAAGTCTCTCGTCATCAACTAGTGACGTATAATGCTGTGCGATGTGCATATCGGCTTTGGAAAGGGTCATCTGCAAATTATCCAGAAAGGCGCGTAAGAAAGGCCAGGTATGGTACATCCGTTGCAAATCTTCCAAACGTCCCTCTTCCTCACTCACATACTCTTCGAGCGCTCCTCCTACACCATACCAGCTAGGCAATACATAACGGCTTTGCATCCAGGCGAAAACCCAAGGAATCGCTCGTAATTCTTCGATACTGTGTCCCTTTGATCTGCGTGCTGGTCGCGAACCGATATTGAGCCATCCAAGTTCAAGAATTGGAGTGGCTTGCTCAAAAAAGCGTAGAAAATCAGGATTATCATAGATCAGTCTGCGATAACGGGAATAAGCGCTTGCAGATAGTCGATCCATCACCCCTGACCAGCGTTCAGGAACTTGAACAGATAATTCGGTGTTCTTGAGCTTCTCCTCTGGCAAGCTCGATTGTGTTACACCAGCAACAACCAGTTCAAGGTTTCGCAGCGCAATCGCGGGTAGCCCATACTTGAACGAAAGCATTTCGCCTTGTTCAGTAATGCGAATACGTCCATTAACTGAACCTGGAGGTTGACCAAGAATGGCTTCGTAAATAGGGCCACCACCACGCCCAACTGCTCCCCCACGACCATGAAAGATTGTTATGCCGATGGAAGAGCGTGTTCCAAGATCGGTCAACCTGCGCTGTACCTGGTACAGTTCCCAGCTTGAGGTCAGAATACCTCCATCTTTACTACTATCGGAGTAACCGAGCATGATCTGCTGCTGACCATGGCATGTTTCTACATGTTCACGATAAATTGGGTGATTGAATGCGTTCTCCAATATAGTTGTGCATGAACGCAAGTCATCGATAGTTTCAAAGAGCGGCACGATGGGCAGATCAGGAATGTCTGCTTCTTTACAAAAGAAAAGCACTTCTAGCAGATCACTTAATGTACGCGCCATACTGATGATGTAGCACGTTATCGCGTTATTTCCAAACTCTTCACGTGCCCTTACTATAGCCTCGAATGTAGCCAGTATATGCGTGGTCTCCGCACTGAGATTCAGATTATGACGTGGCAAAATACGTGGATCGTGCAATAGGTCTTCAAGTACAAGTACCCTCTCAGCCTCATCCAATGATCGATAATCACCTTGAAGCAAGCCTGTTACTTGAAGTAGCTCAGCCAGAGCGCTTGCGTGGCGTTCACTATGCTGTCGCACGTCCAGCGCGGCAAAATGAAAGCCAAAGACCTGCACCTGTCGAATGAGTTTAGCCAGCCTTCCAAGTGTCAGATCTTGCTCGCCATCAGCTAATAAGCTCTCATGAACCAGCTTAAGATCAGATAGCAGTTCATCTGCCTGGTGGTAGAAAAAGTGATTACCTTTTCCATCATTTGCCTCATGGACAGTCAGTGTTGTACCCAGACGTTTCCACATGAAGGAAAGTTTCCGTCTATAAGGTTCCTGTGCAGTTTGTGGACCAAGTTCACGATCATAGTCAGGCATACAGTGGGCGTCATAAGCAATTGATTGTTCCAATGCCTTGCTAACCGAACAATACTTGAGTGATTGCGAATATTCTTGTGCTAGAGCTTCGATGGATGAACGATACTGTTCAATCACTCGTGCCCGCTGCAAACGAAGCGCTTGCAAGAGCGTTTCAGGCCTGACATTAGGATTCCCATCCTGGTCTCCACCAATCCAGGAGCCGAGGCGTATAAATGACGGAACGGTGATTTTCTCATCAGGGTAAAGTGTATGTAAACGTTGTTCTAATTCTTCATAGAGTCCGGGCACAACCTTGAAGAGGATTTCTTCAAGGTAATAGAGTCCCATTTTAATTTCATCCAGCGGTTTCAGGCGTACATGTAGGACGGAGTCAGTGCGCCACAATAGAGCAACTGTGCTTTCGAGTTCACGTTGCCAGTTTGTTAGCTTGAGCTGTGGCATTCTTGCCTCATGATCATGGGACTCGAGCAGTTCAGCTAACCGGCGGGATTTAATAATTAAGCTGCGGCGCGTGGCCTCCGTGGGATGAGCTGTAAAGACAAGCTCTATTGAAAGTTGATTCAAAAGTTCCTGGATGGTCGTACTATCCAGACTGTTTTGCTGGAAAAATTCGACGAGAGCAGCTAATGAGCCGCGTTGAGCGACAGGGCTATCAGCTATTTCATACACATGACGGCGACGAATGCGATGATGTTGCTCGGCAGTGTTGACAAGATGAAAATAAACGGTAAATGCGCGAATTACATCGATCGCAGTATCCAGGTCGCAATTCTCTACGATTTCTCTGATTTTCTTGTCTAATACAATTATTTCTGCCTTGAGTTGTGTGTGTTCGGGTTCGGTTGCGTAAGCAAGGCGCTCAGAGCAATCTCTGAGCGCCTTGCAGTTTAGTCTCAGCATCTCTTCAGTGTCAAAGACTTGTGATCCATCATGCAGCAAGATAGCGCGACCAAGAGCATCTCCCAGCGTGCGAATATCATGGCGTAGTGGTGCATCTTTTTCAGTGCGTTGTTCTTGTTCAGGCATGATGAATTGAATTCCTGGTGCTCTCTGTCGTGGACAACAATGTATACATACATATTACATAATTTGATACAAAGTCAAGGTCTCAGTTAGTGACTGTAAAATCCACATGTTGAGCAAGAACCTGGTCGATACATTGGGCTGTACTGCCCAGTAGAGTTCCACGTAAGCTGCGCCTGCCCCACCATAAATTGAATAGGCATAACTGTATTGCTGAATGGGCTAGTATTATGCTGTTTGCTTCCTTGACAGAACCAGGTGCTCCAAATACAATGATGCTAACATGAGCCATATAGTTTATGGCGTTTGGTGGAGAATTGAGGGTAGTTTTTCAGCGAGTAAAGTGATGAATGCTACGCATAGGAAGTGTTATAGACTTTCCTTACATCGAGTTGCTTTTACAGTCGCTGCATATCTACCAATAAGGAAATTGTAGGAAAGAATCGTGATTCACAGCAGTGATGTAGAGCAGGTCGAGAAAATACTGGCGCAACATATTCCCAGATTACAAGCTTCATTACAACATGCCTCAGGTGAAATCTCTGGGCCAGAGGAGGGTAGCGATGCTTGGTTACTCCTCAATGCTTTTATCAGTAACGACCGTCCAGCCTTAATTGATCGTTTTGAGCAGTCTGGTCGGGCTCTTGCTGAACAAGGCGGTAAGTTAGAGGCACGCATTCAGGGTCTCCAATCCTACATCGACGTACTTGCGCATGAGTGCAACGAACTTTTCAATCATGAGAATGTACATTTACACCTTTTAATAGAAGCCACTTCACGCCTCTATCAATTGCAATCTCTCTGTATAGCAGCGCTCACACGTGGTTACCAGGTAGTGATTGACCAGTCTATGCTTGAACGTCAGCATATGGAACAGCATCTTGAACATCGTTTACAGGCATTACAACGCATCAACAGCATCAGTAATTCCACGATGGATCAGGATCAGACTCTCGAAATCATTGCCGGTAAAATGGCAGAAGAATTAGGCGCTGATTATTGCTCAATCTTCTATTATGACGAATTGCAACGTACTATGACACTACGTGCTACAAATGGTCCTCGACCTCTAGGAGGGATGCACTATGTGCTTCACCTGGGTGAAGGGTATAGTGGTTGGGTAGCAGATAAAGGCACTCCTCTGCTCGTTCATGATGCGCTCGCTGATGCGAATTTTGCTATTGAAGCGCGTGCCTGTGGTCAGGAGTTTCGTGGGCTGTTATCAGTACCTATCATTTTCTTCGGCACGGTAGAACGCTTAATAGGTGTTATAAGTATTCAGACGTTCGAGCCGCGAGACTTTACTACAGAAGAGATAGATTTTGTTGAGGTTGTAGCCGGTATCATAGCAATCAATAGCGAAAATGGGAGACTCTACGAGCAGACAGACGAGCAGCTACGCCGCAAAGTGCATGAACTTTCTACTATCCACCGTGTGACTGGTATTATTACCTCGATTCTTGAATTGGATCGTGTACTTCAAATTATTACCACTCAAGCTGTCCAACTGAGTGGAGCAGAACGATCATGTATCTTCGAGTTGGACTCTGAGAAACAGCATCTTCAGATTGTAGCCCATTATGGACTTGAGGGCTCCGATGTTCAAGGAGTTCAGGTCCTTGTTGGTCAATGCTGTGCTGGACGTGCGGTACAGGACGGGCATCCCATAACGGCTATCGACTGTTTGCATAATGATGAAGGGTGTTTTCTCCGTCAAGATCCGATGATTTCGTCTGAGATTCATTCAGTGTTGTGTGTACCACTTGAGGTAAAACGCAATATACTTGGTTGTATTTGTATCTATAGCAGTCACCGGCACCAGTTAAGTCCAGAACAAATGCAACTTGTTGTCACATTTGCGAATGAAGCAGCAATCGCAATCGACAATGCCCGGTTATACGAAGAGACTCGTCGTGGACTTGAGCTCAAGTCTGCCTTACTACGAGAGCTTCATCACCGCGTTAAGAATAACCTTGCCACGGTCGCAAGTATCCTCTCTCTACAGCGCAGACGTACGAGATCGGCTGAAGTTCGTAACATTCTTGCTGAGAGTGTGAACCGGGTACAAGGATTGGCAGCAACACATGACTTGCTTTCACATGAGGATGTCAGCGAAGCGCGCGTCGATGATATAGCTCGTAAGATTGTGGGTGTTGCAAATGCAAATCTGCGCCCTCTTGATTCGCAGATCACATTTGAGGTAGATCCCTGTCCCATCGTCATTCCTTCTCGAGCCGTTGCCATTCTCGCACTGGTACTTAATGAGATGGTATCGAATGCAATCAAGCATGGAATGACGGGCATGAGAGAGGGAATCGTGACGATAAGAGGGCGAGAAGAAGATGGCTTGGTCATTGTGGAGGTTCTTGATACAGGGAATGGTCCACCTGTATCTGAGTCACTTGAGGAAGAGGACAGTGAAGGATTGGGCCTTTCGCTGATACGAAATCTTATGGGGGATATTGGAGGGAAGTTTACTTTACGACGCACTATGGAAATACCTCCTCGCACTTGTGCCGAAGTGCGTTTCCCATTGGTTAGAAGAACTCTACATTCCTAGAACTCATACTACGTTTATGATGATGCTTTCAGTGTGTAACCGCATTTAATGCAGAAACGATCTCTAACTTTGTTTTTATTGTGGCAGTTGGGACAGGGGTTGAGTAGTGAGCCGCAACGTGTGCAGAAATAGACATCTGGTTTATTGGGGCGTTCGCAATTAGGACACAAGTAGAGTGGTGATGTCGGTGCGTGAACAATTGACGCAGGTCGATGTGTTGATCCTGGATAGAAATCTTCTCTAACCGTCAGTTGAATCGCATGTTCAAGGGCTTTCGCTAGATCACTGGCATATTGATATCGATACTCCGGATTTTTTTGGAGTGCAGTGAGAATAACATCTCGAACTGATAGAGGTATTTGACGATTAAATATACGTGGATCAGGTGGGTCCTCGTATATGTGGCTATGGGCGATGGCATGATAGTTATCACCGATGAATGGTGTCCGCCCAGTCAAAGTTTCATACAACATAATACCGAGTGCGTAGATATCAGCTCGGCGGTCTACCGCTTCTCCTTTACATTGTTCAGGCGACATATATTCGGGCGTCCCCACTCCTGCGCCCGGGCGAGTTAAACCGTTGCTACTTTCAAGTACTTTTGCAATACCAAAATCAGAAAGAATAGGGCGGTTAGTGATATCCATCAAAACATTGACAGGTTTAATATCCCGATGAATTATGCCTTTTTCGTGGGCATAGGAGAGTGCGCTGGCAAGTTGCTGAAATATGTGGTTAGTTTGAACTATGTTCATAGCACCCGAACCTTCCTGAACATTTTGATTGCCAATACTTGACGGATTTCTCAATGAATCCAGGAGATGTTTCAGAGTGCCACCATCGACTAACTGCATTACGATGTAAAGATGTCCATCTTGCTCGCTAAAATCATGGATTGTTACAATATTTGGGTGAGAGAGTCGAGCGATCAACCTCGCTTCGAGGTTAAAGCGATCAACAAAATTGCGGTCTGTTGCATACCAGGGTGGGAGAACCTTGACCGCAACCTCACGGTCAAGATTCTCCTGATGGGCTCTATAGACACGCGCCATGCCTCCCTGGCCAAGGGGGGTCAGTATTTTATATTTACCCAGGAAGGTACCAATCAGGGGATCTTGTTGCATAACCTGGTAAGTGTCCCCCTAAAAGTGCAATTAATGCCTGGCAAAGACCAAAACGGTCTGTCCGAGTTGAATTTTATCACCCTCCTGTAGAGGATAGGGTTGGTATTTATTCACTTGCTGACCATTGACTTTGGTACCATTCGCACTTCCCTCGTCCCTTAGGGCATAATTGTTGTTTCCCAGGCTGATAATTGATGCATGAAGTCTTGAAACGGCCAGGTCTTCGAGAAAGATATCACTTTCCCGGCTACGTCCTATGCTCAGCGATTCTTTACGTACCTCATACATACGCCCAGGTTCCTTGCCTTCTTCAATGCGTACCATCCCAATCCCTTGTGAGCCACTCGTGCTGCGTAGCATGGTCCTATCACCATCAGGATTTTCAAATGGACTGGCACCAAAACCTTGTTGTGCCTGTCCAGGTCCTTGTTGCTGCCAGGGGATATTACCACCTGGAGGAGTAGAAGGAGGCACTGGTTGGACGCCCGGTGTCCAGGAACCTTGTTGTGCTGGTTGAACGGGCTGACTCCATTGATCAGCTACCTGTGCAGGTTGTGACCACGATTGACCTGAACCGCCACCACTCCCATACGCTGTTGGAGTGGCAGGTTGGTTACCCTGCTGGCCCCATGGCGAAACTCCCTGCTGTGCCCATGGATCAGGCGAAGCGGGTGCGTCCCATTGTTGCTTTCCCCCAGTATTTGCTGCCCCTGGCGCACTCCATGCAGCAGGCTGTTGCGGAGATGGATTTTGAGTTCCCCACCCTGCGGCCTGTTGTTGAGCAGGATTTTGCGCATCCCATGGGGAAGATTGTTGCGGAACAGGCTGTTGCGGAGATGGATTTTGAGTTCCCCACCCTGCGGCCTGTTGTTGAGCAGGATTTTGTCCCCAGCCAGGTGTTTGTTGTTGTGGAGCAGGGTTTTGAGTTCCCCACCCTGCGGCCTGTTGTTGTTGAGCAGGGTTTTGCGCATCCCATGGGGAGGGTTGTTGCTGAGCACCCCATGTATTAGGTTGTTGCCCTGGCTGGCTCCAAGAATTTGCACCTGGTATACTTCCCTGTTGATTCCATCCAGGTGGTGGAGCCTGCTGTCCCTGACGTTGCCAATCCGAAGAAGCCGCAGCATTCGCTTTTTTCTTCTTTCCACTACTACGAAAGAGTAGTAGCGCTGCGACCAGGATTATAGCTGCTACTACCAGAGCGGCACCCGCTATGACAATGGGATTTGATAGCAGAGACGCAACCACTAGCGAATACGAGTTTTTGTTTAACGGTTGTGCCTGGTATGCGACAATAACATTACCTGCAAATCTGAGAATTTCTCTCATGTCGTTCACCTCTCTCCATTGTAGGGGCGCAAATGCTGGTAGTAGTTGCACCCGTTTGTCCTTTGGGCGCGAAATGTCGCACCCCTACAAATGCATTTATCGCAATTCAAAACGTACCTCAACACTGCCAAAACGTAGAATATCGCCGTCTTTGAGTGTACGCTCTTCATGCGGCGTTAAGATTACTCCATTTAATCGAGTTTTATTCAGGGCATTGAGGTCTTCGACTGTAAATTGTCCCTGTTGGTTTCGCACGTATGCATGGCGTCGTCCAACTGTCTTGTCAGGTAGATTAATCTCGGGATAGATACCCAGCACCGGGTCTTGACGCCCGACAACCATCAGTTCTCCTGTCAATTCAATATACTGATTACTCGCAAGAACGTAAAAGCGTGCCTTTTTTTGCGGTATTGACGGTGGTTTTACAATTTCTGCATCAGTTTTCGCTTTTTGGCGTTGGGGTATTGACTGTGCTGCTACTACTTGACTTTCTAGTACTTTTTGCCCTTGTTGATGTTCATATCCGTTTTCGGCTGACGGATTGTTTTCGACAGACGCGCGACTTTTAGGCTGAGTAGCCTGAATTCGTTTCTGTATTTGCTCTATTGCAGCAATAAACTCCTTTGGCGTAATGTAACGATCATCTGGAGATTTTGACATCGCCTTTTGCATGAACTGATCCAACTCAGGTGGCAAATCAGTTCGAATATGGCAGATCGAAGGAACTTTTTCGTTCATATGCTTTATCACAATGTCAACTGCAGTTTCTCCTTCAAAAGGAGGACGGCCTGTGAGCATCTCAAATAATACGGCTGCGACTGAGTAAAGGTCGGAGCGGGTATCAGCTGAACGCCCACTTTCAGCTTGCTCTGGCGGGATGTAGTAGGCTGTGCCCATAAAGACATTTGATTGGGTGAGTGTCACAGTTTCCCTACTTCGCGCCAAACCAAAATCAGTTATCTTCACTACGTCCTGGCTATTGATGACGATATTTTGTGGCTTGATGTCTCGATGGACAACTCCATGCTTGTAAGCTGTGTCTAACCCTGCGGCAATTTGTTTGGCGTAATCAAGCGCACGAAATGCATCCATAGGTCCATGAGTCAAGGTATGGTACTTTAGGTTCTGACCATCGATGTAATCCATCACAATGTAGTGGATGTCACTCTCATCTCCATAATCAAAAATTCGCACAATGTGAGGGTCGCTTAAATGTGAGAGTATGTCTGCCTCCCGTTGAAAACGTGCTAATAACTCGCCATCATCCGAGAATTCAACATGCATAATCTTCACGGCGTAGATGCGATTGTTCTTGGTGTCGCGCGCGATATAGACAGTTGCAAAACTGCCTCGTCCCAGCTCATCAATGAGTTTGTAACGCCCTTTGATGACATGGCCTATCATGTCACCACTCATGCAATTGACTCCTCCTGAAAGGCTACTCCTCGCGGCTATTATACATCATCTAGGGTTGAATGTCATTTCTATTAATCTTTAGTCAGGGTTATTCATCTACATCTAATCTCTTCGCTGGCTAAATGTTTATATATTGAAGTTCAGCCTTGCAGTGATGCATATTGGAATTGACTACCCTTATACCGCAATCACCTCTAACCCGACGCCCCCATCTTAATGAAGAAACGTGTATGCTAGTAATTGGGTCATTCAATGGGTAGACTCTCCTAGAGCCAAATTATTCTTGCATGATATACTGACATAACTACGTGCATAATATCAACATCTACTATGTAAGGAGGAGCATTTTATATGGCTTCTTTTCGTGGTGTGTTGCTTGATATAGATGGTGTCTTGCATGTCAGCTTGCAGGCAGTTGCTGGCGCAAATGAAACGTTGCTCTGGTTGGAGCAACATGGTTACCAGATCTGCTTTGTAACCAATACAACGACCAGTTCTCGTGCGACGCTGGTACAGAATCTGAAGAAAATTGGTTTGTCCCTTGACGAAGAGCGTGTAGTGACTGCCCCAGTTGTGACAGCTAACTATATTCGCCAGCATTACCCAGATAAGCGTTGTTGGTTACTGACCAAGGGCGATACTGCCAGAGATTTTGCAGGTATTAATCTGGTTGAATCGCATGCTGATATTATCGTGATTGGTGGGGCTGAGGAACTGCTGACTTACGAGAACATGAATCATGCCTTTCGTATGCTGATGGATGGAGCAATCCTGCTCGCGACACATACTAATCTTTATTGGCGTACCAGCGAAGGATTGCAGCTGGATAGCGGCCCCTTTGTGTACGCTTTGGAACTCGTAACAGGTCAACGCGCGACAGTTCTGGGTAAACCGAATCTCGCTTTTTTCGAGCAGGCCTTATTAACAATTAGTGTTCAGCCACAGGAAGCGATTATGGTTGGAGACGATATAGAGAATGATATTGGCGGTGCTCAACGAGCAGGTTTGCTAGGAGCGCTGGTCTGCACTGGAAAGCATAATGCTCAATCGCCACTATTGGCACGTATACATCCCGACGTAATTCTACCTTCGATTGCTGATTTACCTGGGTGGTTGGAATCAAGAAGCTGATCGGTCTATCCCTCTGTTGGTTCTAATCGAGTGATCCCAAGCAACCTCCCTGGCTACCCCTTTCTCAAATTCCTCTCGCACTTGTTGGAAATTCTCTGGTTTATTCTTGGGTGTAACTGATCCAAACCATTGTATGAGTTTCGACGATGCTCGACTGATCTTCACTACGTCTCCCTCCACTTCAAAGCGCACCTTATCGCATGGCTGCAAACCCATGATGCGACGAATTTCCTGCGGAATCGTCACCTGTCCTTTTTCTGATACAGAGCTTTCAAATTCTTGCATGGGAATACCTCAATTATTAGAATTACTACATCCTTTAGCATTGACAATCAATAAAGTAATACCTCGTTGTCAAGTTAGACATGGAATGTAGGTTGTTTCTGTACAGCTATCCCTTTCTGCCTGTCCATCATCTCCAGGTAGACCTGATAGGTCTGCCTGGCAATCTGCTCCTGCGTATAATACGCTAGCACGCGCTGGCGTCCTCTAGCAGCAAGGGTTGCATATAACGCTGGATCGTCCAACAACTTGCGCACACATAGCGCCAACTCCTGGGCATTTCCCTCAGCGAAGACAAGCCCGCTATCACCAATGACGTAAGGAATTTCGCCAGAACTGGAGCCAATCACAGGGGTTTCGCAGGCCATCGCTTCAGCAAGTACGCGGCCAAACTGTTCTTTCCAGTTAGGGCGGGTCAGGGATGGGAGTACAAGCACATCCATCTGCTGCAACTCTTTGGGGACTTCATAAGTCGGAAGTCCAGGTTTGAAGGTGACACGCTGAGTAACTCCCAGGTGAACAGCAAGTGTTTCCAACTCACTTTTCATAGGACCATTGCCAATGAAGACAACACGGCAGTAATCTGGCAGATTTGCTAGAGCTCCTAACAGCAAAGGTAGTCCTTTGTTCTCGACGAGACGCCCAAGGTAGCCGAGTATGAAAGGAGCACCAGCAATTCGTGCTGGACGTTTTTGGCTACGTCGGTAGATTTCTGTGTCAAAGCCGAACTGTGGAATAATATATATTGGGCCACGGAAACCCTTGTGTATCAAGACATCTCTGGCATCGCGATTGCCCGCCAGTGCGACAGATGCATGGCGGTAGTTATAGAGTTCTATCTGGCGAAAAGGTGGGAGATAGTTGCGATGAAGGTTCTGCCAGGTGAAGAATAACGCGTGGGCCTTTTGCTTTAGAGCGAGACGCATTGCCTGGAAGGTTGCAAGATTGTATGGCTCTTCGTCAATATGCACAATTTCGGGGCTGACCTCGCGCATAATCTTGCTCAAGTGTGGATAGTAATGCAGGTGGAAGTTCCCATTCAAGGCCATAGGCATAGCAATCATTCGATAGCCATTTGTGTAAAGACGTTCGAGAACTTGTTTACTGCCATCGTCGCTCCGCCAGTATTCTGGCGTTACGAGTGTCAGCTCAACGCCTGGAAATTTCGCAAGCTCTTCAAGCTTGCGTTGTGAGGTTCCAGCAACGAGTGCTTTTGAAATCATTAAAACACGCATGTTATTTTTTCTTGCTCCGTAAATAGGCTTCTTGATAGACGGAGATGGTCTCAATTGCAGTCTTGCGCCAGTTGAATTGCGCAGCACGTTTCAGTGAACGTGCTCGTAAGTTTGCTTGCAGTTCGTTATTGGTTAGAACGCTGTGCATGTCTTGCACCATCTGGTGCATATTATCGGGATCAAAGCTTATGGCAGCATCTCCTACTACTTCTGGCAGCGAAGTGCGGTTTGAACAGACTACAGGCGCACCGCAACTCATAGCCTCCAATGGATCCAGGCCGAAGCCTTCATAGAGAGAGGGGAAGACGAAGACGCTCGCTCCACTATAGATGGCTGGTTTGTCTTCCTCTTCAATGAAGCGATAGACAATATGGTCGGTTATGCCCAGGTCGGCAGCTACTGGACGTGGGTCAGGAAAGAGTGCTCTACCGAGCTTATCAGGTTTGCCTGCGATCATCAATTGTAGCTTGGGATCACCCATTTGCTGATAAAGATGGGCAAATGCTCGTACAAGCTGCGGCACATTTTTACGCAGGTCGAGACCACCAAGATAGAGGATATAACGATCATTCAGTCCATAACGTGCACGCATTTTTGCCAGGACTTCGGAGTCATTGATGGGCTGGTACTCGTCTCCAGCGGCCTCGTAGATTACGCGTATCCGTTCTGCAGGTAATTTCAATGCATCAATTATATCGTGTTTGGCATGTTGTGAGATTGTAATAATCAAGGTGGCTTTATGAGCAGCTCGCATAATCAATTGCAAATAAGCTTTCATTTTGGGGTCTGTTCGATACTCTGGCAGGCGTAGTGGAATAACATCATGAATTGTGATAACGCCTGGTGATCGAGGGAAAAAGGGAGGAGCAAAGTAGGGAATATGAAAAAGATCAACATTGGCTTTGCGCGCAGCAGATGGTGCACTGAATTGTTCCCATATCAAATTTTCAATACTGGCGTTGCGCCTTACCAATCGAGGCACAGGCGTCACTACATGCGGAAACTTAAGAAGGGTTCCAGTCTTTTCAGAGATGGGATGTGGGCCTAACAAAATATACTTATTTTCTTGATCCACCTCTGCCAATGCTTGTAGCAGATGCAAAAGGTATTGTCCACTGCCACTTGCTGGAAATTTGAAGAAATATGTATTAATGCCGATTTTCATACTATAGCACCTCGTCATTAAAGTTTGTTGCTCCATCGCCGAGCCTTTTATATACAGAGAGCATCTTGCTGGCCGCTTTGGGCCAGGTGAAGTGTTGTGCTCGAGTATAGCCCTTTTGCCGTAATTCTTCTCGAAGTTGTTCACTCTCAAGCACTTGAAGCATAGCTTTGGCAATTTGGCCGGAATTATGTGGGTCGATTATTACAGCTGCATCTCCTGCGACCTCTAGCAATGATGAAGTATTAGATGTGATAACTGGCGTGCCGCAGGCCATTGCCTCAACGAGAGGTACACCGAACCCTGTGTAGAAAGAGGGAAAAACGAACACATCAGCCATGCTATAAAGCGTGATGAGTTCAAGTTCGGTCACATGTCCCAGAATACGAACTTTCTTTTCAAGCTTAAGCTTTGCAATAAGCTGCTGGGTTTCGTCATAGAGCCAGCCAGGCCCACCTGCCAGGGCAAGCATTGCTGGCCGAGATTTGTTTCCTGCCGCGCTTTGGGCCTTGTGAAAAGCTTTGATAAGACCCAGGTGATTTTTGCGTGGCTCCAGTGTGCCTACTCCTAGTATAAGTGGGCGCTTTAAACCAAATTTATAACGCGTTGCTGATAACAAAATAGAGTCTGTAATACGCCGAAAATATGGTCGAATACCACTCGGAATAATAGTAATTTTCTCGGGAGGTATTTTAAAGTGTTCAATCAAGGTATGGCTTGTTGCTTGAGAAACAGCGACGACAACATCCGCAGAAGCCAATGCTTCTGGAACAACCTTATTCAGAAAAGTTGCCAATTGAGGCATAACATACTCTGGTTGTTCTACAAATGCTAGATCATGCACAGTGACAACTTTCCGCACTTTGCCATAAATGGGTGGCAGGACAAAGTCGGGGCCATGATAAATGTCTACCTGGCCCGTGAAAAAGGTTGCGTATAACGGCAAGCGCCAGCGATACCAAAGAATGTTTAGATAGTGGTCAGGAATAATGATACTTCGCCCTCGAACATTTTCTGCCAGTGGAAAAGGATGCTCACGAGTGGGACGCCCGCTCGTGAGCAATGTATACTTGTTCTTAGAATCCTGCGCAAGGAGAGCATCTACTAAACTGCGCACATAGTTGCCAATTCCCGCTCCCTTCCGGGTTGCCGCTGTATAATCAATCGCAATGTGCATGGAAAATACCTGGTGATTTCTATCCTGGCGGCCAGCCAAATTTACGGCCCCCTAGCAGATGGAAGTGCAAATGAAAGACACTTTGCCCGGCGTCAGGACCTACATTGGACACGAATCGATAGCCACTTTCATCAATATTCATTTCGTGTGCAAGTTTCTGAGCTGTGGTGAAAAGGCGGGCAAGTATAGGTCCATCCTCAAGTGTGAGGTCAGCCATAGAAGCAATGTGCTGGCGGGGGATGAGCAAAATGTGCTTTGGCGCTTGTGGGTTGATGTCCACAAACGCCACTACATGCTCATCTTGATAGACGATGTTACTGGGTATCGCACCAGTTGCAATCTTGCAGAACAAACAGTTCTCCATACGAAATCCTCTTAAGTTTTTATTCTTGTGGGTTGCTGTTATCGACTGCAGGGGAAGTGACAACTTCGACTGGTTCAACAGGTGTCTCTGCCTTGGCAACTTCGACTGGTTCACTGCGAGTCTCTAAAGCTGTTGTATCAGACTCAGAGTTCGCATCTTGTGGTTCCTTTGTCCCTTCTTCGGATGTAGCGGGATGTTTCTTGTCGCCAGTAATTGCTTCCAGTCCATGCAAAGACGGATCGTTGTACTGAGGTAAATTCATTTCCAGGCGAATTGCTTTGATGGCTTGATAAACATCAACAGGATTGAGTGTCAGTTCCTCGGCGATTGTTTTATGCACTCCTATAGGTGGCAAAGGCAGGTATGGTTCATAAACCGCCCTGATCTTCTCCAGCTCTTCGCTGCTACCTTTGTACGTTTGAAGTTCCCACCAACTTGGAATGCTTTGACGTTCTCTTAAGTCTTTAACAATTTTCTTAACGGCTTTCTTGGGAATTCCTAACTCTTGCGCGATTTGTGTGCGAATCCCGTCAAATTCGGTTGGTACTGCAAGTTCCAGGTAGCGACCCTCAACCTGTGCAATCTGTTCAGTTGTTGGTGTAAATGGCGCAGGAGGTGGAATCTTCTCGCGCTTTGGTTTAGGCGGAGTTGGAGGCTTAGGCACTTTAGCCTTTGTGGGTTTGCCCCCTTTTTTCCCTTCAGAACGATAACGATCATCACCATAACCTGGTTGTGGGCTACGACCAAAACCTCCCACCATGGGCTGGCGAGGGCGTTGACCTATACCTCCAGAGATACCAGCTCCTTCTGAACGATAGTCACCTGGTCCTCGATAAGGTCCTTCACGGTATGCACCAGGGCCTCGGCTACCAGGCTTTTCTGTTGTCGTTCCGCCCTTCATGTTTTTGGGAACAGGAGAAGCGGGTATTCTAGGTTTTGGCTTTTCTGGTTCGCTTACTTTTACGTCTTCGACTGTATCAATCCAATGGCTTGTGCCACTGCTCGCTTCTTTTGGTTTAGGTGGCGGTGGAGGTAATGGTTTTGAAGAACTCATCCCCCCCTGTCCAGGTTTAAGCGAAGAAGAGGGTTGTGTAGCCTTGGTTGCTAACTTCTCTTTTCTGGCCTTCTGTACACAATCGGGGCAAGTTACTTCTTTAGCATTTGCCGACTGAAACCACTTGCCGCAGATTGTGCATCGCATTTTTATTTTGCTCATGCGTTAACTCCCCTGTTACTTTGACAATCACGATAGATTGTTCTTACTGAAGAAATGGACATTGCCTATTATTTGTCGGAATGCACTTTCTAGTATAACAGGTTTGGGAAATGCGTCAATTGTTTATGCGTCTGGCGTCTAGCTCGTCAGAATGCTGAGATAGTTACTTGGGAGCCTACAACCCTCGTAGAGTTTAGCAAGTAATTGTTCCTGATCAGGAACAATTACTTGTCTGTTAGAGCATGACATTGCCAGAGAGCGTGCTGCCATTGGAAGATCCTGACGGATTGGTTTGGAATGACCATTGACATCGAGGATGCCAAAGGGCGCGATATTTCCACCTCCCCTGAAGAAGAAATCTTTACCGCTAAAATAAAAAAAAGGCACTTTATAGCGTAAAGCTGTCTGGACATCAGTGATCAGTGTTAAAATATGCGAGACCGCTAATTCATATGGACTGGAAGGATTGATACCGCATCCTTGGTAACAACCAGTACCTTCTACTACCCAGATATGTTTTCCTAATTGGCCGCTATTCAGATTGATATTGAACTGCTGTGACCAGAAAAGAAATAATCCATACAGACTATTGGTGTACTGGTTTGGATAACCATTATGCCAACTGTCAATCAGTCCTAATGCTTCTGAACGCCAACTCCAGTGACCGCCTGGATGTACAATGCTGTTCATCGCGGTCTGCATGGCATTAAGATAGTTTACCTGGTCTACCAATGGCTGGTAGTCGATACCACCAACATGAGGATCAAGCGAACCAAGAAGGACAGGCATGTCGGGACGAACAGCATGCATTGTATGCTTGCAGAGATCAAAGTACCTGGCAAAATCCGCCGGTGGGACATAGCTGGTATTCCCAGGATCATACTTCATCTCCTCATTCCCACATTGCACAGCATTGGCTCCACTATCTGCAACATCCTGAAGTGTTTTCGTATCATACAGAGAAGCGCCTTTTGTCTGGCAAGTTGTTACCAGTACTCTAACTCCCTGACTATGTTCATCTTTTATAGCTGTTTTCAAAGCATTGCCACTCAATGTATTAACACCACAGGTTCGATAGCCGAAACGAACCCATGGAATACCTGCATAGGTGGTTGTAAGATTGCTCTCAATGCCTAGTATCGGCCCTAAAGGTAGTGGCGTGGGTGTTGGTGTTGGCGTTGGTAGAATAGTCGGTTGCGGTGTGGGTGTTATTCCAATTGTTGGTGTCTTTTTGGGAGTGGTCGCGGTTGGTTTTACAGTGGCAGCTCGGTAGGCAAAAACGGCGACTAGAGTACTACACACTAGTACTACAATCGCTATAATCAGGAATTTACCCTTCGCATTGTTCCACAGAGTCATATTATTCAGCCTTCCTAACAAAGTAATAATAAGTTTAGCAAATGATATTAGATTTAGAAAGGTATATCTTCATCTTCTTCAAAGAAACGTTGCACATCTTTCAAATTCTCTGTTCTGCGAGCAGGTGGCAAAGCATTGATAACTAAATGACCATAGTTTTTCGTATGCAGACGTGTATCGAGAATGGCCATCACGCCACGATCCTCGTGAGTGCGTAGTAAACGTCCAAGGCCCTGCTTCAGTCTTAGTACAGCCTGAGGAAGAACATAATTTCCAAACCAGTTTTCTTTGTTTGTTTTCATCCTGGCAACTCGTGCTTCGTGGACAGGATCATCGGGTGGGTCGAAAGGCATCTTATCGATGACGACCAGTGAAAGGGTTTCCCCAACAATATCAACCCCTTCCCAAAAGCTTTTCAGACCAAAGAGAACAGCGCTTTCGCTTTCCCGAAACTCGCGCACTAATTCAATACGATTCATTTCTCCCTGGCGTAACAAGCGAAAATCCAGGTATGTGGGCAAGCTATCTAAAAATATATTGTAAACGACATCAAGCATCCGTTTGCTAGAAAAGAGCAGAAATGCTCGACCTTGCGAGGCTTCGACAAGGCGCATCATTTCTTCAGCAATCTTATGCGTGTAGTTATGTGTATCTGGACCATAAACAGGCTCAGGTAAATGCCTCGGTAAATAGAGCAATGCATTGTTTTCATAATCAAAGGTATAAGGCAAAATGTGTTCTAGCACATCAGGATACTCTGTATTGTCGAGACCAACACGACTTCGAAAATATGCAAAGTTCGGCCTTCTATCCTCTGGTTCAACAGGATTGGAACCAACTGTTGCAAGCGTGGCAGATGTGCAAATAACTTTCGACTCATTAAACAAAAGCTCTCTTAGCAGGGAATTCACGTCCAGGGGAGTAGCATTCACCTCTAAATTGGATCCTCTGCGTCCAGGTTTCGTTTCCCGTTCAACGTAATAAACGTAAGTGTCACGCTGATCAACCGAAAAAACTTTGCGAATAGCCTCTGATAAGTTATCTGTGCGGGTAAGCAACTTATCATAAAGAGAATTTTCTGGTTCCTCCATATATTCTGGACGTTGTTCACGCAATGATTCCGCAATTTTGGCAATGATGGTAGCTAGGTGCAATCCCTCTTGCAGGGGCTCTTGCAAAATAAATCTACCTTTATAAGATGCAGTAGGTGTAATTTGATCTAGCCTATCCCACGCAAACTTCATGGTTTGTTTTGCCTCTTCTTGTAGGTCGGCCCTGCTATGTTGTTTGAGTCTTTGTTGTACCAGCAATGCAGATACTTTGGCCTCACTGACAGTCACAGTAAATGCACGTGTGGCCTCTTCTTCCAAGTGATGTGCTTCATCTACTACAAGCACATCGTGCTTGGGTAGCAGGTAGCCATCTAATACGGTGTCAAGCAAAAGTAGTGTATGGTTCACAACGATTACCTGTGAATGAGCAGCCTTATCTTTCATCTGGCGAACGTAACATTTCGAGAAAAAAGGACATTCTCTCCAGGCACATTGATCGCTATCCGCATTAACTCTGGTGCGTATGTCATTGGGGAGAGTGAATCCCAGAGTTTCAAAGTCGCCTGTGATATTCAGTTCAAATTCTTTGACGATGTTCATGAGACGGGTGAAGTCAGGATTTTTGAGAAAGGGTTGTGTCTCGATACGTTCTTTCTCCAGGCGATCAAGACAGATGTAGTTGCCCATACCTTTGACGAGCGCCGCTTCAAAATCTTGAATATGCTCCTGCACAAAAGGAATATCTTTATAAAAGAGTTGCTCCTGTAAAGCTTTGTTTGCTGTGCTAATGATCGCTACTTTGTCGGAGCGTACAATAGGAAGGAGATAGGCCAAACTTTTCCCAGTCCCCGTAGCGGCCTCCACAATGGCGTGTCGCTCTTCTATTAGCGAGCGAGCGACTAGTGTTGCCATTTCGATCTGTGCTGATCGTTCTTCATAACCAGGAAGGCGTTCAGAGAGTATACCTTTGTGGCCAAGGTCAGTAGAAACGATCTGGTGCAAGTGGGAGAACTCATTACGAAGTGGCTTCTTGAGTAGCTTTCTATTGCTCAACTTTTCAGATGAATCCTTGTTTTCATCTACAACGCTTTCTGGCACATCCTCTTCTTCATCCGCAATGTCAATGCCGTTTTCGTTTGAAGAGGGCATCGTGTGCTTTATGTCAGTATCAACCTGAATCTCGATGGTAGTATCTGCAGAAGGAGAGAACGTGATTGACAGATCTTCTACGAATTTGTCAGAGGGTGGAGGAGTATCATCAGAGTCATTGAGGCTAGCATCGATTGAATTTTCTGCTGTTTTTTCAGATTGGTTGGTTGGCTTTGAAAGTGTTGGTGGGATGGGTTGTCTCCTTGCAATGGTTTTTTTTACGTCGAATGGAAAACCCATCAGGGCCCGTAGATAAGCATCAGAGAACTTCAGTATATGCTCGAAGCGATCTGCTGGTTCTAGTGAAAGCGCTTTGAGGATTACTGCCTCGACATTTGAAGAGATTTTGCTATTTAAGCTGTATGGGGAGGGGATTGGCTCGTGTTCTTGTTGGTACAGTAATTCATCATGCCTGGTGGCTTTGTAAGGGCGCTGTCCACACAGCCATTCGTAGACGATCACGGCCAGTGAGTACTGATCGCTCGCTGAAGTCAGCGTGCCGCGTAAATACTCAGGAGCCTTATAAAGTAGTGCGCGTGTAGCTAGATGATTAAATGGCTGAAGAAACTCTTGGGGTATTGGTGAGAAATCTGTAATTCGCAATTCTTCACCAAAAAAGATATTGCCGGGATGGAGATTGCCATGCAAAATATGTGAGACATGGGCATATTGTAAAGTATCCGCGATGGTAGAGAGATATGGCTTGATTTGGTCAGGTGCAAATATTTTGCCAGTCGTAAATTGTTTGGGATTGGCTTTATCTTGAATGTACTCAATTACATGGTATCCAAGGTCTTGCTGATTACCTGGCTCTGCAATGATTCCGAAATTCTGTATTTCGGTTATGTTGCTGCGCCTAAGTTTTTTGAGTTGTTTAGCATGTGCAAGAAAGGACTCCCTGGCTGCTGATGTGGAAAGATGAATATTGAAGACTTTGAGGATGACATATCTTTTTTTACGCTGTTCATCTTTACCAAGGTAGGTATAGCTGATAGGACCTTCGTTAAGCAATCGGATGATAGCATAGTGGCTGATGCGCTGTGGTCCTGCGTCTCCCATGTGGACGTTCTCTCCCCCATAAATGTGAACGGATGTTTGTCATGCATCAGCAGTATAGCACAAAGAGCAATAGGTTCAATAGTTTGTTGTGCGATCGATCTGCCCTCGTTCGCGTGCCAGGTGCTCACTGACGCGGAAGATGGCGAGGCAAGCAATGAGGGTCAGTGATGTTGTTCAGGATGCTATAGTGGTGTCAAATATACACTTGTTGAGAGATGGTTCGCGAAAGTGGCCTGGGCTTTTCAAAAATTGAGAGAAGTTGGGAGACGAAGAAAAGGTCTATCAAGAACTATGCATATCACGGTATAATGTTCGTGTCGTATGGTTTGGCGCAAATAGGGTTAAGTATATTTTTTAAAGGATATAGAAATTTGGAAAAGAGATATGTTGGATAGCATGGAAGAGATGGAATTACGGAACGCAACTGTAAACGATACACAAGATAGGGCGCAGACGGCTGAGGCGAAGGCACATCATTATGATGCTACCAAATTTGATCGGCCCTCGGTGACAGTGGATGTGGTAATGATGAGTCTGCGGCAACGGGACCTGCAAGTTCTGCTTGTCAAGCGTCGTTCCTGGCCGTATGAGGGTATGTGGGCTATTCCTGGCGGCTTTGTGAAGATGGATGAGTCATTGGAGAAGGCAGCCAAGCGCGAACTTCAGGAAGAAACTGGAGTGCAAGATGTATACCTGGAGCAGCTCTACACCTTTGGTGATCCGGGACGTGACCCGAGAACTCGCGTGATTACAGTGGTGTATTTTGCTCTGCTTGACTCTGAGCGCTTGCAAGTGAGAGCGGCTGATGATGCTGTAGATGTGGGCTGGTTTTCAGTTTATAATCTACCCCCGCTAGCTTTTGATCACGCGAAGATTCTAGAATATGCGCTGATTCGCTTGCGTGGCAAATTGGATTATACAACAATTGCTTTTAGTCTCTTGCCTGAGCAGTTTACATTGCATGAACTGCAGCGTGTTTATGAAATTATTTTGCATAGAAAATTGGACAAACGGAACTTTCGCAAAAAGATTTTATCTACAGGCATTCTTGAAGATACGGGTGCCAAGAAAATGGAGGGAACCCATCGTCCTGCCCGACTGTATCGTTTTAACCCTGCGGCAGAACGCAAACTGTAGCAAAGTGTTTAGATTGAACTAGGCATAAGAGGTGAAAAATGGCTACTTCAACCATCCCATCAAATTTTGTAGAACAGTCTAAGGAATTTCTTTCTGCGCTGGTTACCTGGGAGCGTAACTTGCCTACGCTTGCGTGGAGTGATCTACATTCGGAAGCAAAGCAGGAGCGAGTTGCGCTGATCAGTGTAGATATGATTAATGGCTTTTGTCATGAAGGAGTATTGTCCAGCCCGCGTGTGAAGAACATTATTCCCTCGGTGGTCGCCGCTTTTAAGGGTGCCTATAGCATTGGCGTGCGTGAATTTGTGCTGGCGCAGGATTGCCATACGCCTGAATCTGTTGAGTTTGCCGATTTTCCACCGCACTGCCGTGCTGGTACAAGTGAAGCCAACACAATTCCTGAACTGGCAAGTTTGCCGTTTGCCAATCTCTACCAGATCGTATCCAAGAATTCACTCAATGCATTTCATGGCACTGACCTGGGTGAATGGTTGGAAGCTCGCCACCATTTCAGAGCGGCTGTGATTGTGGGCGATTGCACCGATCTTTGTGTGCATCAGATGGCATTGCACTTGAAACTTTATGCCAATGCGCACAGTTTAAAGATGCGTGTGATTGTGCCGGAGAATGCTGTACAGACATATGATATGTCGGTTGAAACAGCAAACGCAATCGGTGCATTGCCTCATGATGGAGATTTCATGCACCTGGTTTTCCTGTATCATATGCGACTGAATGGTGTTGAGGTGATTAGGGAGATAGTATAAATCAACTATCCTTTGTATCTATTTTTCTTTTTCGGGAATCTCTAATAACTCAAGCAAGCCATGAAGTGAATGCACCAGCGAACAATCAACGTTGCTTTCTTCTAAACGATTATGCCTGTCGAGCAAAACTGGGGTTATTCCGACTGCACGTGCACCCAAAACGTCATGAATGTATGAATCACCGATGTGGATGGTATAGTCGGGGATGCTGTTTGCACGCTGTAATGCGAGATCGTAGAGTGCTGGCGAGGGTTTCGCGTGACGAGTAACTGCTGAAACCAACAAGCAATCAAAATATCCTGTAAGATGGAGGCGTCGCAAGATTGGGCCAAGGGCTATGCCCCAATCAGAGATTACACCTAGTATGTAGTTATGAGCTTTTAACGATTTCAGCACAGGAAAAACATCGGAGTAAACTTGCCAACTCGTATGTTCGTTAAATTCCCTGGTTATTCGTCGCGCAAGCTCATACAGAAGAGGCTCATTGTGTTCCTCAATCAGAGGGCGGAGCAGGTTCATATAATACTCAATCCAGAATTCATTAATTGTTTGCTCACTAGCCCAGGTATAACGTTTAAGGCGTGTTTGGCGAAAGTAATACTCGTCGGCTTCTGCCATGCGCAGGTTAAATTCGTTGAGATGAATATGTAGACCGAGTTGCTGGCAGATTTTTTGGCAAATCTCAGGTGAAGAAGGGTTTGGGTGTAGGAGAGTAAAACCGGCGTCAAAAAATACTGTGCGTATTGCTTGAGGTTGTTGCAGGGGCATTTTTAGGTTTTCCTTGCCTTGTAAATGGCGTCGGAGGCGGCAAGAGCGGCGCCGGTGTTGGGTTGAAAACCACTGCGTGGCAATACATGTTCCAAGGCTGCGAGCACTGTGTCTACGTTTTTACGACTTGAATTGTAGCCCATCAAGCCGATACGGATCAATCGGCCTTTCAATGCGCCAAATCCACCGCCAACTTCGATACTGTATTCATCAAGTAATGCTTTACGAATTGCTAACTCGTCGATACCTTTATGCAGGCTGACGGCAGTTAACACAGGAAGCTCATAACCAGGTTGAGTAAGAATTTCAAGACCCAGGCCTCTGACACCCGCTCTAATCGCTTCACCGTGAAGTTGATGGCGTGCCCAACGAGTCTCCAACCCTTCTTCCAGGATAAGACGTAGAGCTTCACGCATACCGTAAACGAGGTTACTGCAGGCTGTATGATGGTAGGTATGATCGCCGTTCCAGTAGCGGTGTAGTTTTTGCAAGTCGAGATAATAGCTCTGTACAGGTTTTTTGCGATTCAGGATTACCTGTACTGCTCGATTGTTGAGTGTTACTGGCGCTAACCCAGGCAAAGCTCCCAGGCTCTTCTGACTACCAGCATAGCACGCATCGATTTGCATTTCGTTAACATTTATAGGAATACCGGCAAGTCCACAAACGGCATCTACGACAAATAGCGCACCATGAGCGTGTGTGATACGCTCCAACTCTTCTAATGGTTGCCAGAGACCTGTAGAAGTTTCAGCAATAGCCGTGGCAAAAATCTTGGTTTCAGGATGATCTCTAAAAGTCTGTTCGAGTATTTCTGGGTCAAGAGGTTGACCTAGTTGCGTCTCAAGGTTGATGACTTTGGCGCCACAGCGTTCTGAGATTTCAACGATCTGGCCACTGAAGAATCCAAGACTGCCAGCAATGAGTGTATCGCCCTCTTCGAGTAGATTGCACAATACGGCTTCAGCCCCCGAGAAGCCAGAACCGGAGACGCACAGAGTCATCTCGTTTTTGGTTTGAAAGACCCAGCGTAGCAATTGAGCGGTTTCTTCAAGTAGTCCGAAAAATTCAGGATCGATGTGACCAAGCTGGGGCGCTGAGGCTATACGTAGAATGCGTGGATCGACGTTGCACGGACCAGGGCCAAGCAATAACCTGTAGGTAGGATTAAGTTCTGGAAGAGTTGTCTCATATGTTTCACTCGTACCCATTACTAATTGTGTCATGTAGTTACCTCCCTTTGGTTAGGTACACACTTGTGTGCGTCCCTATTAGTCACTCCTGGTCACAGTCAAATGACAGAGAAGAGTGTCCAGGCAGGTTTGCTCCATTCTTCGCACTCTTATACCGCAACGTCTGCTTCAAACAAGTGTTGTAACTTGTCAGCTTGATCGACTGTGATCAAGTTGTCAATAAATTCGTCGAGCTCACCATTAAGCACGCCGGGTAGATTGTGTCGTGTTAAACCTATACGATGATCAGTCACTCGATCTTGTGGAAAATTATACGTACGAATCTTTTCACTTCGGTCACCGGTTTGAACCTGTGATCGTCGCGATTTGCTCAGCTCTTCCTGCCTGCGGGCTTCTTCAAGGTCCCATAAGCGAGACTTAAGGACTGAGAGTGCCTTGAGCTTATTTTTTAGTTGCGATTTTTCGTCCTGGCAGGTAACAACCAAGCCGGTTGGTAAATGGGTAATGCGCACAGCGGAGTCGGTGGTATTCACACTTTGACCGCCATGTCCGGTAGAGCGATAGACATCAACGCGTATGTCAGTATCTTTGATATCGATATCAAAGTCTTCGTCGACTTCTGGTAATACGATTACTTTCGCGGTCGAGGTATGGATGCGTCCATTGGCTTCTGTAACTGGAACTCGCTGGACACGATGCGTACCGCCTTCGTATTTCAAGCGGCTATACGGCCCCTTACCTTTCACCTCAAAGGTTATATCTTTAATACCACTCTGTGCAGTTTCGTTGATATCAAGAATTTCAATCTTCCAGTGCCTATTGTCAGCATAGCGACTGTACATGCGAAAAAGCTCTCCAGCGAAAAGCGCTGCCTCATCACCACCGGCGCCAGCCTGAATGGTGACAATAGCGTTTTTCTCATCCATGCTATCTTTGGGCAGCAGGGAAATTTTAATCTCTTCGAGTAAGTGCTCCTTTTGTGCTTTGAGTCGCTCCATCTCTTCGAAAGCGAGGTCACGCATGTCCGATTCTTCGCTCTCGTATATCTCTCGAGCCTCGGCAATCTGACGATCAGTTGCAACTAGTTCGTTGTATTTTTGGACAACTTCTTGAAGTTCGGCGTGTTCACGTCCATAGCGTTGTAACAAAGGGATATCTTCGAGTACTTCTGGCTGTGCCATCAAGTTGTTCAAATCTTCATATCTTTGCGAAAGGCTGGCAAGTTTATCCATCAAATCCATGTGCGGTTTCTCCCAATATTTCCTCATCCATCCAATTTAAGACTGTATCTCTTATATATAAGCGTATCATATTTTAATGCATGCCGGAACGGATGAAATGGTACTAGTTCATGTCTGTTTATAGGTCTCTTCCACTGAAGCCAGGAGTGTAATTATTGTGGATGACGCTACCCAGCGGCAAGCAGATAGCGCTCGACAGTTACGCGGCGTTGTTGTCGCAGATAGAAAGAAAATGCAATTGTAATATGTAAAAGTGGCTTCATAATAGTATTATATCACGTAAAGAGATACAATACTGCTTATTTTTTGTGATGCATTTCCTATTCTATAACCAACAATAGGAGTATACTGTCATTAAGAATACTGCTATGTCGCGAAGCGAGCTTTGAAAGGACCCCAGGAGTATAATCTGGTGTTGGAAACAAGCTGTTTGCTGTATCAATTGAGAATTTGGAGGAGGGATACCTGTGCGTTTCTGCTTTATTCTAGAAGAAAGATATGCTGATAAACCTATGCCTATGGTAATAGCGGATCAGTTGCAACAGTGGGGACATGAAATAGATGTGTTGCAACCTTACGCTGCTGTCACGAGCCTGACTGATCTGTCGTTGACAAAGTATGATGCTTATGTACTAAAAACTGTCTCAGATGGACCCGGTTTGACCATATTAGAAGCTGCTGAAGCAGTAGGTATACCAACAATTAATAATTCGCGTGCTATACGCTTGATTCGTGATAAAGCGGTAGCGGTGGCTTTTGCTCAAGCATGTGATCTACCTGTACCAATTACTTACTTCGTTGGACATCCTCGCGCATTAGTCAAAGTACCACATCATGTGTATCCAGTAGTAGTCAAACCAAGTAATGGTACATCATTACAGGATATCCATCTTGTTCATACCCCTGCAGAAATGGCGAAACTTGCACTAGATGAACAAAGTTACTACCTGGCGATGCATTATGTTGAAAATGCTGGCTTTGATATTAAACTGTATGTTACTGGCCAGGAGGTACATGCAATTGTCAAAAGTTCACCTTTGCATGGAACAGTACAAGAGCAAGAAATACCTGTAAGCCGTGATATGTTGAAGCTGGCACGCCGTGTAGGGCAGGTATTTGGTCTTGATCTCTATGGCGTCGATGTTCTTGAAACTGCTGAGGGGCTGATGCTCGTTGATATTAATGATTTTCCCAGCTTCTATGGGGTACCTCGCAAAGTTGCCAGCGTCGCAGAGTATATCTTGCATGCTGCTTATCGTACTCGTCGAGAAGGACAGAGACGCGTTGGAGGACCGCTTATACAGGCTCATAGATCACTTCGACGTCAGGATAACAAGATTGTGCCAGCGGAGTTATTAAGTTTAAATCCCAATGTGAAACGGGTATACAGCAGTTAATGCTTCTCACATCCCAAATATGAAACCTCACTAGCTCATACATCGTGCTGTAAGTAGGATGATGCAAAGAGGCTTTCTAGCACGAAAGTAAATGAGGCGTATATGCATATTCGCCTCTAAATGAATGGCATATGATTTGCTTTGCTCAAATATTGCCATCCAAAGGTTGAAAGAAAGTGAGGAGTACATATGAAGAAGACTTCTGATGTAGTCCAGTATAGTGTTAATGGTGCAAAGGAGATGGGTAGACAAGCCACGAATTCGGCTATATCTACCATCCAGGATTCTGTACAATCAGGTGTGTCAAGGGTCCAGGATGCTCTGCTTGTAGGTCTGGGAGTGACGCAAGAACTGCTGCAAGGCCAACAGAAACGTTCAGCGAAGAACCTCAGGAAGGCTAACAAGAAGGCTCAGAAGAATTTGAAAAAAATGCAGGGAACTGTGCAATCAGGAGTATCGAAGGCACAGGATATTCTTCAATTAAGATTAGGAGCTGCACAGGGAGTCCTGAATCAGAATAAGAAAAACACCAACAAGAATTTGAGGAAGGCACGTAAGAACCTGAAGAATTTGCAAGGAACTCTCCAAGATACCATGCAATCAGGTTTGTCGCAGACTCAGGATGTTCTACTGACAGGGATAGGTGCAACCCAGGACGTTTTAGGAAAGAGTACTAAACGGGCTGCTAAAGGTCTGAAAGAGGCGCAAAAGAATTTAAAAGACACGCAACATTCTCTGCAATACCAACTTGAAAGACGTGCGCGCAGGCGTAAACGCGCAAAGACGGTGTTTCGCCTGGGTCTTCTCTCGGGTTTCATAGTTATGTTGCTCTATACACCGTGGCCTGGGTCAGAGACTCGTCGTCAACTGGTAGAATTCTGGCAAGGTCTTTTTCCATCCCAGGAACTCTAACATTTGAAATACGCTCATGCAATTAGATACAACCACATCTTGCTCATCTGATTGCATGAGCGTTTCAGGTTGATCTCATTATATGTCCAATGTCATTCAAAACATAGAGGACACGGTGCTTGTCAGATGCACGAACTATAGTGATCGATGTATTGGCGGCAGGAAAGAAGAAGTCTTTTTGCAACCCTAACACTTCAGCAATATAGGCATTTATCACACCACCATGAGCAAATGCTAATATACGTTGACCGATATGCTTGCTTGCTATTTCATCCAATGTCTCAACAACTCGTTTCCGAAATGTAATAGACTGTTCGCTATCCGGAATAGCATCCCAATGTCCAGTTTCGCCAGCTACACGCACAATATCTAACTGGCGCTCCTGTAGGGCCTTCGTCAAAGCTGCCAGATCCTGGCCATCATCTGGTAAGGGATGTATATTGCCCAACTTGATCTCTTTCAAGCCCTCGGCGATGATAGGGGTTATACCCAGGCGTTCTGCCAACGGTGCTGCTGTTTCCAAACAGCGTCGCAGTGGACTGCTGTACATAGCATCGAAACTCAAACCGCTGAGCCGTGTTGCTAGAGCCTGAGCCTGCTTTCGTCCTGTACGACTGAGTGGCAAGTCATCATAAATGCCACTGGGAATAATTTCATCTTCGTCGGGAATGGCATCAGCATGCCGAACAATAAATAATTCAGCGGCAGTGTTGCGCTGAAATAAAAATGGGTCATTCATACTGTCTTTTACCTTGATACAAGAAATGGAGATAATCGGAGATCTGCTGCAGCATCCCTCAAATGCGTGACTCCTGTATGTTCTCCAATATGTTCATGATTTTATTTCTCAAACTGACGCAGTACCGATTTCGCTAGCGAACGTTTGTGTACTTCATCGGGACCATCAACAATATGTATTGTCCGACCGTGGGCCCACATCGCAGCTAATGGGAAATCATCACTTAGTCCCGCGCCGCCAAAGACTTGCATGGCACGGTTTACAACATTGGTAAATACTTCGGGCGCGGCGATCTTAATCATCGCGATTTCATTTTGCGCAGCTTTCTTGCCAAGGGTATCAATCATCCAGGCTGCTTTTAATGTCAGAAGTCTTGCCTGTTCTATTTCAAGATACGATTGTGCAATCCATTCCTGTATAACTCCTTGCTCAGACAGTGTTTTACCGAAGGCTACACGTGATGTGGCACGCTGGCACATTAGCTCTAACGCTCGCTGCGCTGCTCCAATTGAGCGCATGCAATGATGTATACGTCCAGGTCCAAGACGCGCCTGAGCAATCGCGAAACCAGTGCCTTCTTCTCCTAACAGGTTGCTAACAGGAACCCTCACGTTTTCGAAAAGTATCTCGCAATGGCTTTCGTTATCAATGTACCCCATGACTGGGAGACTACGCTTTATATTCACTCCAGGTGTGTTTTTAGGTACCAGTATCATGCTCTGCTGTCGATACCTATCTGGAGCATCTGGTTCGGTCTTACCCATTACGATGAAAATTTTACAACGTTCACGAGCTGCTCCAGATATCCACCATTTGCGGCCATTGAGCACGTACTTATCACCATCGCGTCCGATTGTAAGTTGGATGTTCGTAGCATCAGAGCTTGCTACATCCGGTTCGGTCATGGCGAACGCGGAACGAATCTCACCATTAAGTAATGGCATTAGCCATTCTTTCTTCTGCTCAGGAGTTCCGAACTGTGCCAGGATTTCCATATTCCCTGTGTCAGGCGCAGAGCAGTTGAATACTTCTGATGACCAACTGACTCGACCCATGATTTCGGCAAGTGGAGCATATTCCAGATTCGTCATACCTGCGCCGTACTCGTCATCGGGCAAAAAGAGGTTCCATAATCCCTGCTCTTTTGCCTGTATCTTCAACTCATCTATTATTTCCGCATGGTGATGCGGATCACCCGAAGCAGTTATCTGTTCATGATATGTCTTCTCGTTGGGATATATATGCTGATCCATAAAATCGTTAAGCTGTTTACGGAATGAGTTGATTTTTTCTGAGTAGGCAAAATCCATTAGCTTCTTCTCCTGATATGTAATATGTCTCCCTTTTGACTATACCATAATTTTGTGAGACCAGTTAATGCGTGAGAAGAAGACAGATCATTGCCTGGTAAGAGATGGTCTTACCAGGCTGAGCCTACTTGCCGCAATTATGTGTTAACTTTGCGGGTACTGCGGTGGTTGTGGTGACTGACCCGGTTGAGGTTGACTATATTGTTGCTGACCATATTGCGGAGAAGATGGAAACTGCTGCGGAGAGGGTGGATATTGCTGGCCTCGCGCTGCCTGTTGTCTGAGATAGTTCAGTTCTTTGTAAATAGGCCATTGACCGAATGCGAGAATACACAACATAACAATATTAACGATGGGGATCAACATCAGTATGCCCAAAGCGCCACTATAACCTGCCTTGGAGAAAATTCTCCAATAAATGACAACGGCAAAAATGATAGCTACCAGACTGAAAATGACCGAGGATAAGATAATAGCTGCCAAAGCACCACTATTCACTGTGCCTGTACCGTTATTGTAAGGCATGTCCCTCTCCTTTTTTTAAGTAACAACGACTTTTGACTTTGTTTCGCTGCGCAAGCATGTGCTTGTAGTGTAGGACTAAAATCAATCATAATATAGTGACTGATTGAGCCTGGGTAAATTGATGCAAAAGTTTCGTTCAAGTTCCCCCTCAAGCACAATCATTATAACATGTATGTAAATACAAGAGTTCAGAAATCTCTCATCAGAGGGAATATCTCCCGTACCCCATGTGTTATTATCAGTGAATTAGCAATCTGTGCATATGAGTGCTAGACAAGTGGATTTGTATATGCTATAATCTGGCAATCAAGTGTCGAGACTGCTAAAAGACACGAGAAGGAACACTTACTTTAGAAGCAAGGTATGTCTGGATAAGCTGTCCTAAGTGTAGGCCTGTCCTGTTAAACGCTGAAACGAGTAAAAGTTCTCTTTCGTACTTCCATATAGTTAGGAGCTTGCAAATACATGAAGTGTGAACGTTGTGAAAAGAATCCTGCCCGCGTCCGTATAGATCAGATCGTCGATGGCCGGCGTGAACAGCATTATCTGTGCCAGTCGTGTGTTGATGAGTTGATGGGCGCAGCCATGGGCCAAATGGGTGGTTTTGATGGTGAGGGTATCCCTGATGGTGCTCCATTCGGTTTCATTTCAAAAAACGGGAATGCTGCGTCAGCCGCCGGTGGTGTAAATACTGCTACCGCTGAACGGCGTTCAAATAATAGTAAAACACCTACCTTGGATCAGTATGGGCGTGATCTGACTCGCGAGGTTGAAGAGGGTAGGTTAGATCCGGCGGCGGGTCGACAACGAGAACTTCGCCGGTTGATTACTGTACTGGGTCGTCGTCAAAAGAATAATCCTGTACTCATTGGTGAGCCAGGTGTAGGTAAGACCGCAATTGTTGAGAATTTAGCGCGCCGAATTTACGAAGGCGATGTTCCTTCCGTATTACGTGGTAAGCGCATTGTCTCATTGAATATTGGTGGTATGGTTGCCGGTGCAATGTTCCGCGGGCAGTTTGAACAACGCATTAAGTCAATTCTTGAGGAACTGCGACAAGCTGATGATGTGATAGTGTTTATCGACGAATTGCACACGGTTGTTGGTGCTGGAGCAGCGGAAGGTGCTGTTGGAGCTGCTGATATGCTCAAGCCTGCATTAGCCCGTGGTGAATTGCGTTGTATTGGTGCGACTACATTGGATGAGTATCGCAAACACATTGAAAAGGATGTTGCGTTAGAGCGTCGCTTCCAGCCTGTGATGGTAGACGAGCCTTCAGCAGAAGAAGCGATCGAGATGTTGCGCATAGTGCGTCCAAACTACGAGCTGCACCACAGCGTAAGCATTACCGACGAGGCTATAGAAGCCGCCGTTAAACTCTCTGAACGCTATATCAATGATCGTTTCCTGCCTGATAAAGCCATCGACGTAATGGACGAGGCTGCATCGGCTCTGCGCTTAGAGGCGACGGAAAAAGGTATTGTAAGCCCGGTACTCATTTCTGACCTTGAGAAGGAGTTAGCTGATCTCCAGACAAAGAAGGAAGCAGCTGCTAACTCTGAGGATTACGAGCGAGCCGCAAAATTGCGCCAACAAGAATTGGTGATACAGGACAAACTCGAAAAGGCGCGTGCAGAGTCGGGTAGTTCTATGACCTTACTGGTCACTCCTGAGCTTATCGCGCAAAGTGTTGAGAACTGGACAGGCGTGCCTGTCAGCCAGATGTTAGAGAGCGAGCGTCAGAATTTAATCAGTCTTGAAGATGACTTGCGCAAACGCGTAATAGGACAGGATGAGGCTATTAGCGCTGTCGCTCGTGCTATTAGACGTTCGCGTGCTGGACTTAAGGACCCTAAACGTCCGATTGGATCGTTCCTCTTCCTTGGCCCAACAGGTGTGGGTAAGACGGAATTAGCGAAGGCATTAGCTGCTGAGCTTTTTGGAGGTGAGGAAAATCTCATTCGCCTGGATATGTCGGAATACATGGAGCCTCATACAGTTTCTCGTCTGTTCGGTAGCCCTCCGGGTTATGTAGGATATGACGAGGGAGGTCAGTTAACCGAGCAAGTGCGCCGTCGCCCCTATTGCGTAATCCTCCTGGACGAAGTCGAGAAAGCTCACCCAGAAGTCTTCAATGCTCTGTTGCAAATCATGGATGATGGCCGATTAACCGATGGCCAGGGTCGCACGGTAGACTTTAAGAATACCGTGGTGATTATGACGAGTAATGCTGGCAGTGCTGACATGAAGCGAGCAGTGCGTATCGGTTTCTTGCCGCAAAAGGGTGAGGATTCCCGCGATGAGCATCACGAAGTCATCCGTTCGAAGGCAATGGAAGGGCTGAAGCGTATGTTCCGTCCAGAGTTCATTAACCGTATTGACCAGATTGTGGTCTTCCACGCTCTGGGTAGGCCAGAACTCTACAAAATTGTTGATTTGCTACTTGATCAAGTTCGCTTACGTTTGAGTGAACAGAAGATTGAGCTTGTAATTAGCGATGAAGTACGAGATCTGTTGCTGCGTGAAGGATTCGATGAAGAGTATGGAGCTCGTCCGTTGCGCCGAACGATTCAGACCTACGTCGATGACACGCTGGCCGATGCCTTGCTGAATGGTGTGCTTGCACCTGGTAAAGTTGCTCATCTGATATTGCGTGATGGTAATGTAACTGTTGAGTCACAGGAAGTAGCTGTGGCTGCATAATAGATATGGTTGTGACAAAATTCACCATCCACTCGAGTGGATGGTGAATTTTGTTGTTTGACTACCAGGTAATCTTCTCCAAAGTATCTAATCCTTTGACTCTCTCGATTATCTCTTTCCTTTTTCTATCCTCTACAATCACAGGAGCTACCAGCTCGTGAAAGCGTGCCTCAAGTTGCTCCCAACTTAGAGGATTGTGTGGATCACCGAGTGCATGCCTCACATTCGCACTGAACTCTCTCCCATCAGCCATTCTTACACTGGCACTGGCACGCCACTCCTCAGGGTAATACTCATCAAGCTCTGTGGAAGAATAGCACTCAACTCGCTGCATGAGTTCTTGGACTTTGGAATCATATATCCGCTCATTCGTAAATACCGACATTCCTGCTGTGCCTGTAAGCAGTGCGATTGCTGCCCCGAATGGCATACTGAATTGCGCTTCAACCACATTTTTTGGCTGCCTCTTCAGGTCAATTGGATCAGCTATTAATCCTCGTCCTCCTGTCAGGACACCACAACGCACAAGCTCGATGTGTTCAGGATTGGGATGATAGGTATGAATAATTTCGAAAAGGCAATCGATGGGGCCATGCATATAGCGACAGCAAGCATATGGCTTGATGGATACCTGCATAATGGCGAATTCATCTTCTTCCTTACGTACTAACTGGGATATATCACTTGCTGATGAATAAGCTTGAAGAAAACCATAGGAACTTTCAAGAATACTTGTTGGACCTACAAAACCTGCCGCCGCGAGACGTGCCGCCATAATCCCGGCATGACATGCCCAACCGGGATGAAGTCGCTTAGTCCATGCTCCATCATGTAGATACGCCATTGAACCTGCCGCCATACTGCCAGCGATCCCCAAAGCCATATTTGTTTGCTCAGGAGATAATCGTACCAGTCGTGAACTGGCTGCCGCTGCCCCCAAAGTTCCGCAAACAGCAGTAGGATGAAAGCCTCGTTCATAGGACGAAGCTGGATTGAGTGCGGCTCCTACACGCAACGTTACCTCGTATCCTGCTATCACGGCTGAGTAGAAGTCAGCAGGTTGTGAGCCAATTTGCTCCGCGAGCGCAAGGACAGCAGGGAATACAACTACACCGGGATGTAGTGAAGAGCGGTTCTCAACGTCATCCATCTCCAATCCATGTGCGGCAATGCCGTTTGCAAGTGAGGCCCACGTTGCCTCAGCCCGTTCTTGCCTTCCGAAAATAGTTGCAGTTTTAGTACTTCCTATAGCCATTTGCTCTAACATCTGGTAGCCAGCAAGGCTAGATGGAAGAGCAGAGCCGCGAAGAGTGACTGCAAGATGATCAAGCAGTAAGAAGCGTACGCGTTCGCGCACTGTTTCTGATAGATCTTTATATTGTAATCGAGCGCAAAAACGAGCGAGATCAGCTGTTGGGTGATTTGCCATAAACATGCTCCTGGTTGTCTATTTGCTTAATGTAGATTTTTATGAGAGTGTAGCATATTTCATTTTCGGAGGGTATCTTCGTGGGGAGTGTCTTATGGAAGAGCAGGATTGCGGCGCATTACACTATAGCAACCTTTTCAGGATGGGCTTCACCAATTTTCTGAGCTACGAAAATGATACAAAAAAGCAGCTTACCTTTGCGGAGAGTCATGATATAGCCATGGAGACAGGAATCGAACCCGCAAATTTTCAACTTCGCCCAAATCGCCACCAGCTGCCTCTTTCATTTGTTTTGATACGATGGCAATTGGCGCAACGGACCTCACGCTTAGCGATTTCTTTTTCTATGGTAGACCACGAGACAGCATTATTCAATAGCCCAGCTATATTAGCAGACTTGTTGCCGCGTACATGGTCAAACTCAAGAACTCGCACATCAGTTTCACCGCAATCAACACAGGGATGTTCGGATAAATAGACATAGAGTCTTTGCCTGTTTTCAGTTTTCACCCGAGCGTTACGGGTGAGAGCACGATCAAGATAGTCCTGCTTGTTATTTCGATAGTGATCTTTATTAGCGGTGGCTTGGCAGTATTTACACCATCTCTGCCGTATACCACGACTACTCGGTTATACTGCTTTTTCAGAACTAGAGCACCAATTCGGAACACCATAATCTATGTGTATCTATAACAGCAAGAAAGTTTTAGGACAAAATAAAAACTCCTGAACTGCTAGAGTTCAGGAGTTTTAGCAGGGGAGACAGGAATCGAACCCGCAACCTGCCGTGAACCGAACCGGACTTGCACTTTTCAATGCATCCGGCTCTCCAGAAGCCTCTCGTAAAGATTGGCTTCCTGTATCCCTTCCCCGTGTCCTGAACATTACTTCAGGCGTTTGAGTACTATGGATACTCCGTCGCCATGCATCTCTCAATGTTTAGGCGATCCCCAGGTTACGCGTCTGTTCTGGTCCGAGTTTAGATGCCCTTTTCGTCGTTCCTCTCAGGAGAGGCGTTTGTCAATCCTCCAAAACGCGATTGACAATCCTGTAAAAGTGAGTTGCGACTGGGATTCAAGCAATCAAGCTTTCACCATGCTCGGCCTAGCTGCTCAGACATTAGACCCGCTGAAGCAGGGATGGCTGAACTTTTCGAGCCATGCTATGGTCCCTTTACCCTTTCAGGATCGGGTTAGACTCGTGCTTTAATCACTTTTGCCTCAGTGATACTGCACTGACACAGTAAGAACAAACACGCCGCATGGGCGCACATACTTTGGAGACGGCTGCTCTGCCAGTTGAGCTACTCCCCTAAAATGGTCAATTAGTAGTCACATTAGTGACTACCAATGGCGGAGAGGGAGAGATTCGAACTCTCGGAGGCGTTTCCACCTCAGCGGTTTAGCAAACCGCCGCACTAGGCCACTATGCGACCTCTCCATACTAAGTCCCAATCGGCTGACCAACGAAATGAAGCGATTATTCCAAATCATGAATAACCGCAGTAACCCAAACACATAATACCAAACCGCAGAAGGTACGTCAAGCGTTTTTGAGACTAAGCTTAAATCAGTAGATAAGTAATGACTTCAACCGTTCTTTCGCATCCAGTTTTTCAATTGGAAGCATCCCTTACAATCCAAAGGCAAACAATGTGCCACTCCTACTTCCTTCGTAGAGGACTCCATTCGAAATCATTGCTCCCCCCAGAAGCTCCCGCACAGTTACAATGCCCGATAATGGTCTGCAGTTCCCTGGTCCAGAAGGTGCATCCTCTCTTCGTCGACACTGCGAATGCAAAAATACCGCTCACTGCGTTGACTGGCCAGGGAGTTAAATATATTGTGACCTACACCTCACACTCAAACACACCGTCAACGCTGGCCGAAGTGTTTATCGACGGTATTCCGCATACAATGGTTTCAACAGGTGGAATCGCTAGTCATTGGTTGGGCTAAGTTTAGTCATCTCTGGCTTTTCAATACCTCCGAAAATCTCCTGAAATTCCGTTTATTGAAATTAGACGTGTGCGGGAATGTATTAAGGCTATCGGCAAAAAAATTACTGGCTGTCGCTCAAGTTTGGATCAGTATCATTGAACTGTAGTGAAAGAAACAACTTATGCAGACAGATATTTGGTTGACTGAGGAAATTACTTACTCCGAACGATGCCCTCTGTGTAGTCAACCATTAAAAAATGGATCAACCACATGCTTCTCTTGTGGTTTTTCAACGAAATCTCCAACAGGTACATCTGTTTGGATTGATCCTGCAGTCTATGGGTTGCCTCTTTCTTCTTCACAGAGGCAGTCCCATCAGGCGTCCAAAGAAACAGGTTGGAGATTTGCTCGTGAGTTGCCACAAGCGCGAAGACATCCAAATCCTATTACCCCTATTCCACCACGTGCTTCTGCACAACCTTCTAATGCTACCCCTGGTTCGATTGTGAAGCCATATAGGAGCCAGAAAAATGCCACTTATGGCATAGAAAAGCAGCAAAGAGCGGATCATCGGGGTGCTCCACACACAGCATATGAATCTTCAGCTCATGTTGAAACACATAACAACTCACCAGTTTGGGAATATGAAACACCTGCATTTCAAGCCTCGAGTAGTTTGCCAACTCTTTCATTATTGATTTCTGAAGAGCCAACACAACCCGAACTGGAATCTCGAGGCAAAGTGACACGTCGTTTGCCTCGCATCGATGAGATTACGACAATTCCCCCACTAAATGTAAATCACTCGATTACATCCTCTAGAGCCCTGGTTCCTGTAAATTCTCACCATGACGTAACCTCCTCTAAGAGACCTGACCAGGCGAGTACTAATAGTATGTTCTCCGAAGAATTCGACGCACTCTCCTGGACAGCAGGTAAGGCATCCAGGTCGTCACATGCGCGACTGATTTCCAGCCGAAGTAAGCGCAAGAATCCTTATATAGCTGTTTCACTGAATCCTTTTGATCGTCTGAGGTGGTGGCTGCTGCGTCCTGGGCATATCGAATTTGTCTTATGGCTAGTGGGAACGATATTACTGGTCGCTGTTACCTGTATACTTTTATTTGTTACTGCTTTTAGCTTTGAGTGGATCACTCCCGGATTTATTAATCCTGCATTGACAAACGCATCCGGAACTTCGACGAAACCTGAGCAACAGGCAACAGTAATTGCAACACCAGAAATGGTCTTGATACGTACTGATACAGGACCGGTATTGCCAGGGCAACTCATAGGTCTTCATGGTCAAGGATTCAGTCCCCACGGCCATATTACATTTCTATTTGATGGCGCTGAGCAACTCTTTGATCAAAATGGCAATTCCAATTCAACTCAGGCAAATGCGCAGGGAGTATTTTCCACGACCGTAGTGCTAAATAGTAATCTTCCCTGGCATCCAGGAATACATTTTATTAACGCGCAAGATCTTACTACGAAACGCGTGGCAAAACTTACAATTATCCTTGCTCCAAATCCGATTGGTAAAGGTGTGCCCAGTACGCCTGTGCCCTCATATCCCCCTGTTGTTAATCCGCCTGCTCTTTCTCCAATTCCGAGTGTTACAGGTGGTCAACCGACACCGGTAGGGCAAACACCTGTCCCTGTCACGCCTACTCCTCATCCTGTTACGCCTACTACAACACCAACAGTGGGAACGACACCAACAGTGGGGACTTCGCCAACAGTGGTCCCGACAGTGGGAACGACACCAGGTGTGACAACAACTGCCGGTACAACGGTAGGTTTTGGGCTGGGTAATGCATTAGACCATACCGGTGATACTTACCTGGCTAAGCAACTGACGCATCTTAACCCCTGGGTGTGGCTGATGATAGCTTGCTACTGCCTCTCAATGGTACTATTAGGACTAGCTGGCGTTCTGCATAAACGTCATCAATGATATATTGCTTTGTAAAAGTATAGCTGAGTTATTTACTGAAATATGAAGCCTTCTAGAGACCAGGAACTACTTGCGCGACCAATTGATGTCCGTTTCCATCCCACTGATGGGGGAATCTATATGCTCGACTTTGGGAAATTCGAAATGCATGCTGAGCGGGGTGTTATTGCTGAGGCACAAAGCGGAAGACTCTGGCGTCACGTATTGGATTAACAGTAGTATGAAATAAGCGATATGTTCCTTTTTCGTAGACTTGAATATTGCCTCGTGATACAATGCGTTGGATTAGACTTGGAAGAACATAGTCAGTATATAGTCCTTAATATGCAAAGGGAATATTGTATGCCACGAGGACGCAAAGGACCTCCACAAGAAAATATTGATAGTATTCTGCTGGCAATGAGCCGCCGCATGGATATCGATTCTGACACACTTTCACATTATTTCGACCGTCTTGATGAAGAGTGGACAGATGGTGCACGAGATAAAGTGTTACATTTGCTGCGTACGAATGATCTTACTGCGCAATCTGCCGCAGTGCAGATTCTTTCTGAACTTGCTACTGACTTTGATTTGGAAGAACTAGAAGATTTTGTAGCTGATCCTACCGTCGGCGACCTGGCAAAACTCACATTGGTTCCAGTATTAAACGAGTTGGGGTCAGAAATGGCGGATGAAGGTATTATCGATTACTTGAACGATCCAGAAGCAGCTATGCTACAGATGCAAATGCGCCTGTTAGATTTGATGGGCCAAAGCGAACTGGGAGTGGAATCGGTACTGGAAGATGTACTGAATATGCCTTTGGACCGGCGTCTTGGTTTTATTAACTGGTTAGGAAATAGCCAGGACCCTCGCGCTACGAAATTGCTCCTACCTTTGCTTGAGAATCAGTCGAGCAAAATCGTGACTGCAACGATTGATGCTCTTGAACAATTAGGGCCAGTTGCCACTTATCAATCAATACCAGCATTGAATTATTTACTTACCAACACTTCAAATCGCCAATTGAAGCAGCATGCAAGAGCAACTTTGGGACGCCTGACTATGTATTTGGCTCCTGGACAGGAAGTGGCACCAGTCGAGCAGTTCATACAAAAACAAGAACTACTGCACGAAGCGCGTGTCAGTTTTATTGATGGATCAGGTACTCAGATGATAATGCTTGCTTGGAAGCGTAGTGATGGCTTACTTAAAGGGGTTAATGTGCTCTACCAGGATACCTGGGGTATCAAAGACTGCTATGGGAACGATGAAATGGAAGCCGAAAGTTGGTCTGAGCTAGTGGAAAGCATGGAAGAACAAGGATTTGGTAGCTATAAAGTCACTCTCGATTACTGTCGCGCTTTGATAGCAGATGCACGTGCAATGAATAAGCGCACCAGACATAAATTGCCCGTCGCTTATGCGATTTGGCGACCCTTTATCGAGGGTAACGAGTCCTCAAGTAAGAATGACTCTACAGCTAAAATCATGCTAAAGCCAGTTGTTTTTACTCCTGATCTCTCACAATTAGCGAAGCGTGGCGATGAATTACTTGATTTGCAAGAATTTGAAACGTGGACCTTCGAACCATTTGAAAGTATAAAACCATATGTTAACTCTTATATCGAGGCAAGTGGCACAGTTAATTCCCCCAGGGCACGTAAACGAAGAGGAGGGCTTAAAGCCAACCAGGAAGCGATTGTAAGTGATGTGCTTGAGAAAGTGGTAGATGATAAATGGCGTTTACTCTACGAGTCTCGTCTGCGCCGCCAGGGAGCGCTCTTCCAGTATATTGGACGTGAAGATGACGTGCTATTAGTGAGTGCTGCATGTGCGGCGCTCCATCCTGATTCCGGCCTGGCTCCAAATGAGCAATCTTTTCTGCGGGCTTTTATGCACCGTTCACTAAGTAATGGCTTGCTACGTATAATGGCTGAGGCTCTCGAAGGTGGTCCCTTTGGCTCCTTCCCATTTGGTCCTTTCACTGGGAAAGACGATTTTTACTTTTAAGGCTTTATGCGCTCTGGTTCGTTCTAACTGAAAGTGCTGGTCACCAAAGTGGATTCATGACCAATCCGGTAACCAACTTTGGATAAAAGTAAGTAGACTTCTGTGGCATTCGGTCATCTGCAAATGCTACATCACATATTTGCCTTACCCGCGTGGCATTCAATATGAGTGAGGCCTGTGCTTCACCTGTTTGTACTGCACCTAATGCTTGTTGTGCGTCACGAGTATACCGTATGTGGGTTCCTGCAGACATATCTTCTGCTTTTAGTCCAAGTATATCCTCAAGAATCAGTGTTTGCGCTATAGCAACATCTAGCTCATTCCAGGCGCTGGAATGACTACTCTCTCCCATGCGCGCTTTGCCTGCTTCATTCAAACTGAGTAGCCAGGTTTTCTGAGCTGTACTGAGAACGAATGACGATTGGGATGCTTCCATCTGTGCCAACCGTTCTAGAAGCACATCATGAGAAGCTTCCGCTTCTTCTGGATCGTGTACGGTAAAATATCGGGCAAGGTGCTGGCTTGTCAGCATTTTGAGTGCAGCTTGTTTCAAGCCAAATAGGAGGCGATGCGTGGGTAATACCAGCAACCCCGGATCGTCAACGTCGGTTAAAGCCATCAACACGAAATTGGCGGCATCTTTTGGATCTAGTTTACGATGCATTGCTCGCACTTCTTCATGGTAGTTTAGCGCCGTTTCGTAGCGATGATGTCCATCAGCTATATACAGTTGACGCTCAGCGAAGAAATTTTGGATAAGTGCAATTTGGTGTTCATCGGTAATTGGGTGCAGACGGTGTACTTCATTCACTTCATCGGTGATTTGAACTTCGGCTGTCTCTGCGTATGAACTGAGCAGTCTGCGCATCCGGCCTTGAGGATCATCATACAGGCTCATGATTGGGCTGAGATTTGTAACGCATGCACGTAGTAGTTTCAGCCGATCATCTTTTGGTTTAGCCATCGTATGCTCGTGTGGGAGTACAATTCGTGTGCTCCATGGCTCCAAGCGTACGCGAGCCAACAAACTGGTGCGTGTATAAGTCTGGGCATTGTATGTGAATATCTGCTGATACAGGTAATAGCAGAGAGTCGTCTCCTGCCGTATGATTGAATTCGCACGCCATTCGGCAAATGTTGCTGCTGCTCGTGTGTAGCGATTATTCAAGGATGTATCACCTGGTTCATCCATTCCCAGCTCGAGACGAATAATGTTGTATGGGTTGCGAGCATAATATCTTGCTTGAGCTTCCTCTGAAATTACGTCATATGGAGGGGTTAATACTTGCGCGAGGTTACCTGTAACTTCACTATTGTAGCGTAATCCTCGTAAGGGTTGAACGTCGGCCATAGTCTAATATGCCTTCACTTTCAGTTTTGTTGATGTGTTCAGAACACATTCTACCACGCACGAGAAAGGCTGATATAGACACACTTCCGATATAACCAGTACACAGAGCTTTGGCTCTCGAAAGTAACTATTCGAGTCTAAAAAATTAGAAAATATGTTCTAGAAATCTCTTGACATTTCCGTAAATCCATGGTATTATAAGTTTTACTAGAACAAAAGTTCAAATTTTAATATGCTCTCTCAACCCCTATCTTTCCTCAAATTCACCTCTTTTAGGCGGTCGGGTGCAATCTCCTCTCCCCCTCCCGGCCGCTGCAGTGGGAGAATTTGTTTGCCTTTTTGTTGTTTATTTCATATGCACACATTGACGCTTCATCATTCTATCGCTAGAATGGAGAGCGTCAAAAGCTATTTGAGTGTAAATGAAAGGCACTAAATGAATGTATCCAATGCCGATAGAATATCTTGGGTTTGTTGTAGCTGCTCTCATTCTTGGTTGGGCTGTAATTGAGTTAAACAGAAGGTACTTTCGCCAAAGAAAGGTAGATTCAAAGCCACTGAATACCTGGGTTAAGTTGGATTCTACTTTTGAGGATGATGTTGAAAGTTCGTTACCGGATGAGGAGAGTGACGAAGAAGAGGAAAGTGAACCAGAAGCAAATATTCAAATTCGAGCACAACACAAATGGATATCATTCAGAGAGCAAAAAGCTTTTGTAATTTACTAGTTTTACCTTGCGAGTTATAACTTGATCTGGCTCTATTCTTTGGATTCCCCTAACAAGCGTTTGACCTCTGCAAGAACACCATGTACATCCAATTCGAGGGGGCTATTGGTTTCGCTTAGGGCTTGTGTTACTTTAACCTCTCCAGTTGTACCATCTATCTCCCGCATATGTTCGATTTCTTGAAAGAAGTCTTCCTCGCACGCCTGGAGGGCCTGTTGAGTAGTAAGATTGCCGTAGATGATGCGAGGTATCAAGCTGTGATACATTGCTGCTGTCTGCATCATTGCGCTGAAGACAAGCTGAAATTGATCCTCTGTTATACCCGATTTTGCGAGAGGTACGGCCTCCTCCAGGCGCACTTCGCCATCTGCCAGATCGATGCCGAATTTCCCCATAGCAATACGGTAGTTGACTGCAAGTAAGGCTTCGAGGCATTGAAGGCGCTTCTTTGTTGTTATTGTGCCGATATGTGGCACTATGAACATTAATTTGCGTATCTCTTCGCTTTGCTGAATATTTACGATCAGTCGCCACTGCCCATTGTCTCCACGAAAGGCAAGTTCGATAATCTCCTCATCTTGATCTACATTGGCAATGCATAGCCCCATATGGGTCAAGAAGTCAATAATTTGGGGAATACCGAAACTGTCAGCCATGTTTTAACTCCTTCTATTGTCAACTAACAGTTGGCTGGTGAGTATTTGAGGCGACTGTGGAAAATGCAAGTATTTACCACTAATATGTTTCAGTATATCATATTGGAGCCGAACGAATATGTGGGGCTTCATGCAAAAATTCTAAGAAGCCCCACACTGTTTGGTATCGAGAAGCCAGGCGCTGCTATGTGATCAGCTATTCAAGCATTTCTCCCTGTGTCAATGCTAAGCCAGGCTCATGGTCAGTGATCTCTACATTTGCTCCAACACCTTTGCGTAGCATGGGCACTTTGTCGAGTGCTTCCCAGGGTGCATCGATATCTGTTCGGCCAAAATGACCAAACGCGGCTGTGGGCTGATATATAGGACGGCGCAGGTTGAGTGACTGTATGATACCAGCCGGGCGTAGATCAAAATGCTCATTGATTAATCGGATGATTTCCTCATCAGAAACTTTGCCCGTACCAAATGTATCTACAAAGAGCGATAACGGTCGGGCTACGCCAATGGCATACGATACCTGCAATTCTAGTCGGTCAGCAAGTCCAGCAGCTACAATATTTTTAGCAATATAGCGTGTGGCATAGGAGGCCGAGCGATCTACTTTTGTTGGGTCCTTGCCACTGAAAGCTCCACCGCCATGACGAGCCATTCCACCATAGGTATCTACTATAATCTTACGACCAGTTAATCCAGCATCCCCCATTGGACCCCCTGTGACGAAACGACCTGTTGGGTTTACGAAAAACTTGGTATTACTGTCGAGCAAATGAACCGGTATAATCGGTTTGATGATGTGATCGATTACATCCTGGCGAACCTGCTCATGATCGATGTAGTCAGCGTGTTGGGTGGAGATGACAACGGTATCAACACGTACAGGTCGACCATGATCATATTGTATGGTCACCTGGCTCTTGCCATCTGGGCGCAGATAAGACATTGGGCCAGCCCCTCCCCATGATCTACGTCGTACCTGCGAGAGTTGACGAGTAAGTTTATGAGCCAGACTGATCGGCATGGGCATATATTCAGGAGTTTCATTGCAAGCAAAACCAATCATCATACCCTGGTCGCCAGCACCTATGCGCTCTAACTCATCATCGCTGAGGTGTACCATACTACCTTTGGCCTCCAGAGAATTGCTGACGCCCATATCAATATCAGGCGATTGTTTTCCAATCGAGGTAACTACACCACACGTACGGTAGTCGAAACCATAATCGGCATTAATATAACCTACCTGCTCGATTGTTTTTCGAACCACGGCTGACATATCGATCCAGGCGGTCGTCGTAATTTCACCTGCAACAAGTACCAGACCAGTGGTAGTCGCCGTCTCACATGCTACTCGAGACATGGGGTCTTGCACTAAAATCGCATCAAGCACAGCATCCGATATCTGATCACATAATTTGTCAGGATGTCCTTCAGTGACCGATTCGCTAGTGAAAAACGATTTTGGACTATGATTAAAGTTGCTCAAAAGTTGGTCTCCTTTCTTGAGTCAAGAAATTATCACGTGCCAGATTCCCACGAGTTCAAGTATTTCTCTTGCTCGGGTGATAATGTATCGATGCGGATCCCCATGGCGTGGAGTTTGAGTCGCGCAATCTCTTTATCAAGTTCAGCCGGTAAAGTATAGACACGTGGCTGCATTTCTTTGGCATATGCGAGCATGTATTCAGATCCCAACGCCTGATTAGCAAAGCTCATATCCATCACGCTTGCAGGGTGGCCCTCTGCCGCGGAAAGATTGACCAGGCGTCCTTCAGCCAGCAAATGTACCTGGCGACCATCTGCATAGGTGTATTCGTCTACGAAGTCGCGTATACGACGTTTTTTCGTAGCTAGCTTTTCTAACTCTGGAATATTGATTTCATCGTTGAAGTGACCAGAATTTGCAATCAACGCGCCATTTTTCATCCGTTCAAGGTGTGCACGGTCGATCACGTTGACATTGCCTGTGACGGTAATAAAAATGTCGCCTATTGCCGCAGCTTCAATACCAGGCATCACACGGTAGCCATCCATCACAGCTTCTAGTGCACGCGTTGGATCGATCTCAGTGACGATTACGTTCGCACCCATTCCGTGAGCACGCGAGGCAACACCCCGTCCACACCAACCATAGCCGAAGACCACAAATGTTCGGCCTGCCAACAAGATATTCGTCGAACGTATAATCGCATCTATTGAACTTTGACCGGTGCCATAACGATTATCAAACATATGTTTCGTGTCAGACTCGTTGACCGCCAGCACGGGAAAGCGTAATACGCCACCTGTTTCCATACTGCGCAGGCGAATGACACCTGTGGTAGTCTCTTCCATACCACCAATAATTGCGGGTATGAGTTCGGTGCGTGTCGTGTGGAGTGTAGAAACAAGATCACAACCATCATCCATAGTCAAGTTAGGTTTGTGATCGAGCACGGCGTTGATGTGACGGTAGTACGTTTGCTCATCCTCACCTTTGATCGCAAAGGTTGGAATGCCATACTCACTTACGAGTGCGGCGGCTACATCATCTTGTGTTGAGAGTGGGTTTGAAGCGCATAGCATCAGATCGGCGCCGCCTGCTTTTAAGGTGATGGCAAGATTTGCCGTTTCAGTTGTAATATGCAAGCAGCCTGACATCCGTATGCCTTTTAAGGGGTGATCCTTTATAAATCGCTCTCGAATGAGGCGCAATACTGGCATTTCTTTGGCTGCCCACTCGATGCGATCTTTTCCGCGTAGGGCAAAAGAGATATCTTTGACATCTCCTCTGGTTGAAGTCGTCATAAATTGTGTAATCCTTTCCTTATTTGAAAACATTGACTGTACTATAGTATCATTTTTCCAAACTAATTTATCTAGAGCGCCAGTTTGGATCGAAATGCGAATATTCAACGAGACTTTGATAACGTCTTGCAACATCATCTATCGTCAGAGTACGCAAGCGGTCAATACTAAAGTCTTCACAGACGTATGATCCGATAATGTTTCCATGTACGACGCCACGCTTTATCTCATCAATAGCGTAGTGACCGTCTTGTTGCGGTTCAACCTTCGAAAGGTACCCAAGGAATCCACCCGCAAAGGCATCACCAGCACCTGTAGGGTCGATCACCTCTTCGAGAGGGTACGTTGGAGCGCTAAAGAAGGTACCATCGGCGCCAAAGAGCAGTGCTCCATAGCTTCCCTGTTTGACCACGACATGCTGCAATCCCATATCTAGCAATTGGTGTACACCTGCGACGATGCTTGCGCGATTGGTATATTGGCGAATCTCTTCTTCACTCATCAAAAGTACATCAACGTGCTTAATGACTTCGGTCAACTCTGGCCGGGTAGTCATAATCCACAATTCCATCGTATCGAGTACAGAAAGGTTCGCACGAGGTATCTGTTCCAGCACCTCCATCTGCAACTCGGGTTGGATATTGGCCAGAAAGAGCAGTTCGCTGGAACGATACTTCTCGGGGATAATGGGGTGAAAATCTGCGTACACGCCTAATTGGGTATCCAGTGTGTCACGCGCGTTCATATCCATATGGTAGCGCGCTGTCCAGCGGAATGTTCTTCCCTCTTTGATCTGTAAGCCGTCGAGGTTTACTGGGCGATTACGCCAGAAGTCAAGGTGTTCACGAGGAAAATCACTTCCTACTATGGCTACCAGGTTGACCTGATTATAGAGCGAAGCCGCGGTAGTAAAGTATGATGCAGCACCGCCAAGGGTTTCGTTGACTTTTGTAAATGGTGTTTCGACAGTGTCAAGTGCTACTGAACCAACAACTAATATGGACACTCCTCCATCCTCCCTTTCAGAATACATAGGAAAAATATTATACGGGCGTTGCATCGCTTAGATGTTCGATGACGCCATCGAGAAAAGTCAGGGTATTGCCAAATTTTTCTTTAGCCAGATCATGGGCTGGAACAGTATTGAGGGATTGGTAAAGATCGACGAATCGCTCCTCGATATGGCGAAGGATTGCAGCAAGGATTTCAGCATTAACAGCACGATTTGGGTAGCGTGCTCCAAACTCGATTAAAGACGTTACAACAGCCAGGCCACTCAATCGACCAAGTTTATCGGCATCGTATAAGATACGTCCTTCGAGAGGAATCGATTCCTGTTCGCTGGGAGCGATAGCGCTGGTATGCGTCAGGATTATCTGCTCAACTTTTGTAATGCAATTTGCTGGCGCATCAAGCTTACGCAAAAACTCAACAGCCATCTCGGCGGATTTCAAATGGTGGTCTGGAAAACCATACTCCGCTGTCGAGATGTTGTGTAGGTATGCTGCAATAATCAAGGCATCCATATCCAGGGCGCTTATATCTTCCTCTCCCTCATCCAGTTCCGCTGCAAGCATCTTACAATTTGTGACTACTGCGCTAATATAGTGGAATCCCTCTTTGCCCAGCACTGTTTCCGCGTAGTCCGCGGCAGCTTGCACAATTGCATTGTCCATTAATTGCTGACCTGCCTCTCAGTATTATGATAACCCAAACAAAGTTCGTGCAACGAATTGTTAAAGGGTGGTCGAGCTATACCTGCCTCGGTAATAATTGCACTTACATAGGAATGAGGTGTGATATCAAAAGCAGGGTTTGCGACATGTATCCCAGCAGGAGCAATTTCTACTCCACGTATACTTGTAATTTCATCAGGGTTTCGCTGCTCTATAGGGATCTGTTCACCTGCTGAAAGTTTGAGATCAATCGTGGAGCGAGGAGCTACTACATAAAATGGTATAGCATGTGCTTGGGCCAGTACAGCGATGCTATATGTCCCGATTTTATTAGCAACGTCTCCATTAGCAGCAATTCGGTCGGCGCCTACAAAAACGGCTTTAATCCCTCCATGGCGCATGAAATAGCCTGCCATGCTGTCAGTGATTAATGTTAATGATATCCCTTCCTGCTGAAGCTCCCAGGCAGTCAAACGCGCTCCTTGCAGCACAGGACGTGTCTCATCTACAAAAACATGCAGGTGTTTGCCAGCTCTATGCGCGACATACATTGGCGCCAGCGCAGTGCCCCAACCTGCGGTTGCAAGAAATCCCGCGTTACAATGAGTCAGCAGAATGTCGTCATCTGCAATCAACTCTGCTCCGTAGCGGCCCATATTCAGGCAAGCCTGAAAGTCCTCATCTGCAATTGCCTGAGCTTCGTCCCTCAAAATCTGAACCAGGTGCGGAAATGAGCAATGTTCGCTAAGTGCATGGTTAGCGCGACGTAGCATACGGTCAATAGCCCACTGGAGATTGACTGCTGTGGGACGGGTGCGCCCCAATATCTCCCCAACAGCGTGTAGATGCTCTTGTACCTCTACAAGTGTTAGCTCTTCATCTCGTTCGCGTAGGAGACGATAAAGCGCCAGCGCCATGCCGAAAGCCGCGGTGACGCCAATGGCCGGAGCGCCACGTACTTTTAATGTAGAAATAGCTTCTGCTACCTGCTGCTCGTGGGTAAGTGTGAGATTGACTATCTGCCCTGGTAAAAGCGATTGGTCGATCATACATACGGCTTCACCACTGGCATCTTCCTGCCACCACACTGTACGCATATCCCGCAGGTGCTTTTCTTCAGCCATGAAAGGCATTGCTCCTTAGTTGCGGTTAGATTACTTCGTGTATGGTACCATACCTGGAGGATTTTGGGCAAATGAGTGGGACTCAAATTCACTTCCCCCATTAGTACTAACTTAACGGCTACTGATTTCGGCGACTCTCGCAAATATGCTACCATGATAAACAATAAATCAGGCAAACGCTGTTATCATTAACTATCTACATTCATCATGTTACTGAAAGCGTTGATTGTCCGTTCCACTACACAGAAGGGTGAAAAGCCTTTCCGCACCCGCAGGGATATCAATGTTGATATCGACGCGGCCCGGAGATGTGCACTATCGCTTGATGGAACGGACAAGTCGATAGCTGTAGTCGTTGAAGGGACGTAACGCATGGCCAGGGCGGAAACCAAGGAGAATTCTTGGTCCTTTGACCAGATTTACGACGAATATAAAACACCCATTTATAACTATGTTTATCATCTGGTAGGGGACCGAGAGCAGGCAGACGATCTGACACAGGATACTTTTTTGAAAGCGTTTCGTGCGCTGCCAAAAATGGATGCGAACTTAAAGCTATCAGCCTGGTTGTATCGCATTGCTACGAATACGGCCTATGATGCGCTACGTCGTCGCAAATTAATTGCCTGGCTTCCCTGGCAAGACCTTGATCACGAGCCAGCGGATGTTGAGAGTGCTGACCCTCAAGAAATTTATGGTACAACAGAACTTGTACGTGCAGCTCTTCGTCGAATGCCCCAGCAGTACCGGGCAGCATTATTGTTGTATACTCAAGAAGGTTTCTCATACAGTGAGATTGCCCAGGCTTTGAATATCGCCGAGAGCGGCGTCAAGATGTATCTGTCGCGTGCGCGTCAATCCTTTAGAGAACATTATAGGGCCTTAGAACAAGGAGGAGGCACAAAATGAACTGCGAGCGAGTCGAGGAATTGCTTAGTGCTTACCTTGACAATGCACTCGCATTCGAAGAATGGCGAGAGGTTAGTGCTCACTTACAGACTTGCACAAAATGTAGCGCTACACTCGCCGAGTTCAGTCGTAACGATGCTTTAATCTCACGCCTTCCTCGTGTTAGCCCTGATCCGACCCTGCGCAATCGTATTTTTTCCTCACCTGAATTTTTAGAACTGACAGGTACATTTGATATTAGTAGCGAAGCTCAAAAAGATTGGACGGTACCTAAGCTTCCCGCGAACCCCCCCCATCGAGACACTCCAGGTCGTCCTCAGTTGGTCGCTATTCCCGGAGGTCGTAGCACTACTCCAACCCCATCAATACAACCTCCATCTCCTCGTCAAAGATGGAATTCAAGAACTCTGCGTACGTTGTTTGTAGTTCTTGCAGCTACTATGATCCTGGCTATTGGCATAGGAAGTTTCCTTGGCCTTAATTCCTGGCGGCGCCAAACACAGATAACAAGCAATGGAGCTATTACCCCACCTTCTGGACCACTCCAGGGTGGACCTCTTTCAGCAGGAGTGCGTTATGTCTTTCTGCGTGATGGTGCACTTTGGAGCATAGTGACGAGTAGTAGCAATAAACAGGCTGATCGCCTTACACCCGGCAATGTAACGGTAGCGGCAAATTGGGTAGTGAGTCCTGCGCAGCCAGGGCGTTTGGCTGGTGATATGCTTGCCTATATTGATCTGCAAAAGGCTTTTGTGCATGTTATACGCAGTGATGGTCAGCAAGATACCATTATCAAGCAACCTTTGCTTAATACAACTATTCAACCTGCATCTGTTTGGGATACTGACACCGGAGCAACGATCTTAAATAGCCTGGCATGGTCAAAAGATGGGAGTATGCTTGCATTTGTAGCCGATCCCAGCGGCACCGGCCAGACGCGATTGTATATCTACTCTACTGAAACAGGTATTACGCAGATGGTTCCGATGCCGCTTTCTGCTAAAGGAAGCATTTCTCATCCAGTCTGGTCTCCTGACGGTATACGAGTAGCTTTTGAGTTAGTCAACAATGGATCAGTGAGCATTTTTGACTATAATACTCAGAACCATGGTCTATTGACTATTACCAATAGCTTAAATTCTCAAGCAGGAGATACGGTCCTTTCCCTGGACTGGTCACCGAGCCTGGATGAACCTGCTATTACCTGGAGTGTGGGAGTGATTGGCCATGTTCACAGTTTATGGGTACACCGTGTAGGTGTAGGGGGAGCGATTGAACCCTGGCGACTTTTAGTAGGTGACTATGTTCAAGCAATCTACAGTCGTAATGGGAACAATAGTACAGGAAGCTGGCTGGTCGTAACTTCAGTTGCAGGACGAGCTGGCGATCTTTGGCGTATTGATGTTGTGCCAGGTTCAGGTTTTGTACGTCTGACTTCAGGTAAGCAAGTTAACTTTGTGCAATGGTCAACAGATGGTACACATGTTGACTACCTGGATGCGCTTTCATCCGGTGTGGGTACCTTCCATGTTGTAGACATACGCACTGGCGTTGACTCGCTGATTGCAACTGGAGTTGTCAACGATCCTGCCCCAGCCTGGTCTACTGTTGGGCAAGAGTTGATGTATAGTACGGGTAGACGAGTCGGCATTGTCAATCTACAGGCGGGCAACGGGACGCTATTCCTCAAATTGAATGGCGTGGCCTCTTCATTTGCCTGGTCGGTCACATCGTCACATCAAGTAGTGGTCGCTCTACGCGATATGTCTCAGGGTATTTACATGGTAGATACGTTGCATAACACCTCGCTGCAAATGGACAAGTTGGGAGCTAGTGGCCTCATTGACTGGACGGAGATTCCTTAGTTCCTGTTCGTGTTTTACCTGGGAGCTTCTCTGACTATAGCTGCATGAAGCGCTAAAACGGGCAAAGTTGTAAAATCTTCATAAAATCGGGCAAAATCTCCTATTGTTGAGAAAAATAAGCCTTTTAAATGATATCAAAAAGTACAGTTATACGTTATAATACATAGGCCTGGGATGGAAGGCGGGATGTTCGTAGGCAAGCATATCCACCTCGACGAGCAAGCTTGTAGCGTACATCTGATTATTCGTGCAACCTTTTCCCCATGGGGTTAGCACGCGCACCTCCTGGAGTCGCGCGTTGCGATTCGCATACGCGTGGTAAAGGGAGGACGAGCTGGCACCCCGTCCTCCCTTTACTTTTGCTAAGCCTATAGAAGGAGTGGCATGCGATTCACAGTGCGGTCATTGGGGGGAAAATTAGTAATTAGTGCGGCTTTGATGCTTTTGCTTTGCATGCTCCTTTTTTCAGTCACCTCCTGGTATGCTTTGAAGTCCTTTTACGAGCATGAAGCAATAAGTGACGCTAGGATACACCTGAAGTCCATTCAGAGCGCGTACCAGATCAAAATTAATGTAATGAAAGATGGCCTCACTAAAGAAGCTTCTAAACATGTTATAGTTGCTGCTTTAACCACCTCTAAACTGTCTGCTCAGGCTTCCAAAGAGTTAGCATCGGCTAAACTGAAGTATCATCTCGCGTCAGTTTCAATTATCTCTCTGCAAGGAAGATTACTAGGAGATTTTGATCCTTCCATGAACGTTTCCTTGAAAAATCAAGCACTGAGTGGAGAAACCGTCACAGCGCTACAGATGACTGAGCTAGAGATAGCTGTTCCTATTAAAAACAGTGTAGGTACGAAAATAGGTGCGCTGGTAGCTGCGCAGGACATCGACAACGATTTTGCATTTAATCTTTCAGGAGGCGGTAGATTAAAGGTAGTATTGTGTGAATCAAATCATAACCCATGGAAAACTGTAAGCAATATTGATAAGCTGGATCAGCTTGTGTCAGAAAGTGACCTTTGTATACCAGGAACCCATATTATTGATGGAAGTGAACACTACCTTGCAGTGTCCAATTTTGTACATAATGGGAACCAGCTTGCAGGTTCACCACCATTGATGGTCGTGGATATTGAGCCGTTGTATCGCATTACTGCTCATATAGAACGAGCAATGCTGATTTTGATCGGCCTGGCCGTCTTTATCATCACTCTTGGTGTGACAGGTTATGCTCTGGTTGCAAAGACATTCTTCGTGCGTCCTATACGCCGATTGCAGGGCAGAGTAGCAGCTCTAGTAGCCGATAATGGAGATACAGAACTTGCGGCCTCAACAATTGACGAGTTGTCTATGCTGTCTCGCTCATTCAGCCTTCTCTCGGAATCCCTTAGTACACGAGAAAATGAAAGCGATGTTATCACCAGGCAGATGAGTGATTTGCTAGCGATGAGTGATGTGCTCATCTCGACATTGAACCTCGAGGCTCTTCTGGGAGAGATTGTCTCTCGTCTTGGTCATATTATGCAAGCAAAAGGTGTAGCACTGCTTTTATACGGGCGCGAGATGCAATCTCCCTGGGCGGTTGCTCGGTGGTCAAATCAACAGAATTCCAATGGATCCATTCCAGTCGTCGACTCGTCGTCTCAAAGTGGTGCTGTTACAGTACATACGGACCCAACTGGAGATATCACCATGACGGCAACAACTAAAATGGCTGCGATCGCAGTTCCAGCAAAACGGTCTGATCCAACATCGAGCGGAAAACGCTCAGCTATACGAGTGCCCAAGCTCACTTCTCAAACTGAGCAAGTCGCGATACGAGTCCCGCGAATTCCACGTCCAGCTCTGCGTGATCTTGATATGATTCTGGCCCGCATGTCTATGCAGAAGCAGAAAATTGCTTGCGGTGAGGACATTCAAATGATCTACCAGGAGCGCGGTGAAGCCTGGGCACGTATGGCATTGGAAGCAGGTTATTATTCGGTTATTGCCGTGCCTCTCTTATTGCAAGATCAGGTTATTGGAGCAATTGTATTGTATGGTGATAGACCTAACCAGGTGAGCCGGCGTGACACGTTTTTGTTGAGCACTGCAGCGATTCAGGCTGCAATGGCGATTCAGAATGCGCTCCTTTTTGCCGAAGTGAAGGATAAAAATGCAGCTCTTGAGCGCGTAAATCATCTGAAGTCACAATTTCTTGCTACTGTTACCCATGAATTACGTACCCCATTACACAGTATCATCAGTTATGGCGCGTTAATATTAGAAGGGTTTGTTGAAGGAGAACTCACGGCTGAACAGGAAGAACATATCCAGTTTATCGTGCGTCGAGCGGAAGATCTATCACGCCTCGTAGATGATATGTTGGATCTCTCGAAAATCGAAGCTGATCGTCTGGAGGTCAAAGTTGAACCACTTTCGCTGGAGCTAAGCTTGACGGAGGTTGTAAGCCAACTCAAGCCAATGGCAAGCAATAAAGGTCTACAACTGACACTAGAAATGGAAGATTCGCTGCCGATGGTTCTGGCTGATAGCCAGCGTATACGCCAGGTCGCCATTAATATGGTCTCCAATGCCTTGAAGTTTACAGAGAAAGGCGGGGTAAACATTCAATGTGCGTTACTTGATCGTTACGAGATGCTGCGCATCTCGGTCAATGATACTGGTATTGGTATTTCACCTGCAGCACTTGACTATATTTTTGAAGCATTTCGCCAGGCCGATGGCAGTACCACGCGCCGATTTGGAGGAACAGGTCTGGGTTTAACGATTGCCAGGAAATTGATCGAGTTACAAGGGGGCGAAGTTTCCGTTGAAAGTGTTGTGGGCCAGGGTTCGACCTTTTCGTTTACTTTACCTGTAGCATCTACCGCCAGGGTACGCGTTTGATAGTTATGGGGTTCTTTATGAAGCATGTATTGCGGCTTAAATAGATGAAGATACAAGAATTGGAAGATGTGAATTATGAACACAACAATGCCACCAGTCACAACACCTGGCACACGCCAACCGAAAATTCTTATTATTGAGAATGAAGTTTCAAACCGTCTACTGATTGAGCGGGTCCTCTCAACGCGTGGCTATCGCTGTATTTCTGCTTCAAATGGACAGGAAGCACTGAATATACTTGATAGAGAACATGTAGACCTGATTCTGACAGATCTCTCAATGCCGGTGCTCGATGGTTATCGTACGACGCAGTTGATTCGTGAACGTCCCGCAATGGCAAATGTACCTATTGTAGCTGTTACTGCATATGCATTGAATGATGAAAACGAGGCAGCATTGCAAATAGGCTGTAACGAATATTTAACAAAGCCTTTTAAGCCACGTCAATTGTTAGAGGTGGTGGATAGATTATTGCCGCACGAGTAAATATATACATTTCTGCAAAATTGTGGCGCATTTTGCGAGAATTTGTTATGATACGTGATACTAAATGTGAGCGTCAGGCCGGTCATACTGATTGCATGACCGGTTAATCTCTTTTGGGAGAGTATTGTTGAGAATTTTCTAGAAGGTGATTGGTTATGGATATTCGTATCATTGAACAAAATGTAGAAGATATGCAGTGCGATGCGCTGGTTGTAGGAGCGGCCTACAAGAAAGTAGGACAACAAACTAAAGAGTTAGTGTTAACTGGAAAAGCTACGGAAGTGGATAGTCTGCTTGGAGGCCTTTTTCAGGCTACCTATGGCGACGGTGAGTTCAAAGCCGAACTGGGAGAGTTGCTCACTTTACATCCCATGGGAAAGTTGACTGCAAAACGGGTTGTTGTGGTGGGCTTAGGCGCACAGGAGAAGATGAGTACGCAATCAATTCGTCGTGCCAGCGCGATAGCTTCTCGTCATGTGCAACAAACTGGAGCGAACCAGGTTGCTCTCGCACTTCACTCGGAGGAGTGGAATATGGACCTGGACAACAGCATACGGGCAGAAGTAGAAGGGGCATTATTGGGCCTATATATTTTTAAAAAATATAAACAAACGAATACGAACGGAAATGGACAGGGAATTACTAGAATCAATCTACTGGCGAATAATGCAAACGAAGTGATGCTCGACCTGGCTGTAGATCAGGGTATTGCTCTTGCTGAAGGCACAAATTTTGCGCGAGATCTTGTTAATGAGCCACCCAATGTATTGACTCCATCGGAACTTGCTAATCGAGCAAGCGCTATGGCAGAGCAATTCGGGCTTGCATGCCAGATACTAGATCGACCTGAGTTACAAGAACTGGGAATGGGTGGATTACTAGGTGTGGCGCAAGGTAGCGTCGAACCTCCTAAATTTATTATTCTGCATTATCGCGGCGCTCCTCAAAGTGAAAATCAGGGCATTGCTCTGGTTGGCAAGGGCATCACATTTGATACCGGCGGTATCTCTCTCAAACCGGCTGAAGGTATGCACCAGATGAAAGGTGATATGGCGGGAGCAGCGGCTGTGATTGGTGCAATGTATGCTATTGCCGTATTAAAACCAGCCATAAACGTCACGGCTTTGGTGCCAACCACCGAGAACATGCCGGGCGGGACTGCCTACCGGCCTGGCGATATCTTGCGAATCATGAATGGAAAGACGATTGAGATTATAAATACGGATGCCGAAGGACGACTTGTGCTCGCTGATGCATTATCCTACGCCGTTAAAAATGGCTTATCGCCAATTATTGATGTAGCGACATTAACCGGTGGTATCGTCGTCGCGCTTGGTTCCGTGATGTCTGGTATATTCTGTAACGATGAGAAACTCAGCAAACAAATTACCTCAGCAGGGCAGATTGCGGGTGAGAAGTTCTGGCCTATGCCTCTAGATGACGAGTATAAAGAAGCTATTCAGAGTGATATTGCTGACATCAAACAAACTGGTGGGAGATACGCTTCAGCGGCTACGGCTGCCAAAATTCTTGAGCAGTTCGTAGGCGATGCACGATGGGCTCACTTGGATATAGCCGGTACTGACTTTATAGATACTAAAAAACCGTACCAGGATTATGGAGCTACAGGAGTAGCTGTACGTACACTCGCAGAATTTGTTCTTAGGAGAGCGGAATAATCTCCCTTTATTCAGAAGTGAAAGGTTAACTATGCTTAAACAAGAGACGATGATCCCTGGCTTCACAAACGGGGTTGCAGGCATCACTGAATTACTGGATTACATGCATGAAATTGAGGATCTCAAGGCTTTAGGAAGCCTGGCAGAGTGGGATCAAAATACTGAGATGCCTGAAGGGGCAGGGGAAGTGCGTGGCTACCAGTTGGCAACGCTACAGGGAGCGCTACATGATCGCTGGACAACCCAGCGACTGGGTACCCTACTCAATGAGTTGAGCGAGGTAATCAATCGATCAGACTATACTGTTACCGACCGTGGATTGGTGCGGGAGGCACAACGTAACTATGACCGCGCAACGAAGTTGCCGCGCAAACTGGTTGAGGAGTTGGCCCGCGTCCAGTCTGGTAGTTTTGAAGCATGGAGACGCGCCAGAGAACACAACGATTTCGCCAGTTTCGCTCCCTGGCTTAGCCGTACTGTTGCTCTGCAGCGTGAGGTTGCGGATCGCATTGGTTATGCTGAGACTCGTTACGATGCGCTCCTGGATCAATTTGAACCGGGAATGACAGCCAGTAAGTTAGATAAACTGTTTGCTCCTGTGCGCGAGGTAAGCACGACATTATTGCGGCGTATTGAGGCAAGTGGCACTATCGTTGATGATTCCTGTTTACAAGGCGAGTTTTCAGAAGAGCAGCAAGTAGAATTATCCGATGTCTTGCTGCGTGCTATGGGGTATGACTTCTCACATGGTGGGATTGCGGTTTCACCACATCCTTTCACAACGAGCTTTGGCAGTCCATTTGACGTGCGTCTCACTGTTCATCCAGACAAGCGTTTCATCCAGTCGTCGGTGATGGCTGCAATACACGAGGGTGGTCATGCCGTTTATGAGCAAGGTAGCGCTCCATCTCTTGCGCGTACTCCTCTTGCGGGGGGCGCTTCGATGGGAGCGCATGAATCACAGTCACGCCTATGGGAAAATGCGATTGGACGTTCAGAGGCATACTGGCTGGGTCAATTTGCTGCTGTGCGACAGGCTTTTCCAGAACAATTTGCTACTGTTGGTGCTGCCGCATTCGCTCGCGCACTGAACAAGGTGAAACCCAGTCTGATTCGAATTGAGGCCGATGAGGTCACGTATAACCTGCATATAATCGTGCGTTATGAACTGGAGAAGGCGCTGATCAATGGCGATGTCACTATTGAGTCGCTACCAGGGCTTTGGAACGCAAAGTATCACGAATACCTGGGTATCGAGCCAACGAATGATTCTGAGGGCGTGCTACAAGATATTCACTGGTCTTCTGGTTTTGGCTACTTCCCGAGTTATACGCTGGGTAATCTCTACAGTGCGCAAATTTACTCTGCGCTTCGTAAGCATTTCCCAAATTTCGATGAGCAGTTAGCGAGTGGCGATACCGCATTTATACTGGAATGGCTGCGTAATAAGATGTACGTCTTTGGCGCAATATATCAACCCGATACCTTGATGAAGCGTGTGACAGGAGAAGGTCCCAATCCAGCATTCTTTGCACGTTACCTGACCAGCAAGTTTGAGGCAATTTATCAGTTGCATTCATCCTCTTGACGAGTTTCTATGGGTAAACTAGAACAACAACATCCTCGACAAGGAACGCACGCAGGAGAGAAGAAGGTCTGAGCACACCATCTCAGGCGCAACACCGGATCTTTATCAGTCATAGCCATATCGATAACGAGTTCGGCACCAGGCTTGCCCATGATCTGCGTCGTGTGCTTGGTGATGAAAGCGCTGTCTGGTACGATAACTTGGGTGGACTCCATGGAGGCGATACCTGGTGGGAGAAGATTTTGGAGGAGCTGACTGCCCGCAAAGTGTTTATAGTCGTGCTTTCGCCTGAAGCGGTGCTCTCTCCTTGGGTAAGAGATGAGATCAACCTGGCCTGGAGCCAGAAGACATGGAACAGCACTGGTACGGCAGATGGAAGCGGCAAAGGCCGCTCAAGATTGGCCTGCTGTGCTCCGCAAAGCCGAATATCTCATCAAGCGCCTACCAGGGAGCGCTACCGCGAAGGTCTATCGCTTGCAAGGGTTGGCTTTCTTGGAAGAGGGGGAGGCGCAGCAGGGACAGGAGGCATTGGAGATCGCCCTTGCATTAGTGAATGATCGACAGCTTCGGCTCACGCTGCTCGGCGATTATACGACCTTGCTTGCCAGCCAGAACCAATGGGCAAAGGTGCTGAAACAAGCCAGAGAGGCACCCCACCTGGAACCGGGTGCTTCGATTGATGAAAAACCACACCATCCAGTAATGCTGGCAGCAATAACGCGCAAGGAACCGAGAAACGCGATCACTTCTTTTTAGCTGAAAAATTATGTATACTTCTATAGGGGAAACCAATCTTCTTTTAAACCATCCACGTATGATTATTAATGGCCATTGTTGTCTTTACTCACCTGATGACGTAAGGAGAATCTTTTCATGAAATCCTCCAGTTTCTTCTGTAGACTCGTTTATTTTCTGGGTGCAGTAGTGATACTGCCAGGCATTGTAGGAATTGCTCTTTACCCACATACAGTCGCTCAGGCAGCCAGTGGGACGCGAAAGTTTAACCCGCATAGTGCTTTGACAATCCGGCCTTTGTGGAAATACGCCCAGAAAATCAGCGCAGCAGGTGCCATTCCACCATGTCTGACAAGTACTGTGCCTCCTCGCTGCTATAGTCCTCATCAAATTCGCGATGCCTACAATATCCAGCCGCTGCTCAATGCTGGTATCACAGGCAGCGGCCAGACGGTGGTCCTCATTGACTTCGCCACAAGCACAACACTCACTAGTGATATCCACCTCTATGATCAACTCTTTGGATTGAAAGACCCAACAATCAATGTCTTTTCGCCATTTGGGCCACCTTCTATTGACCCAGGTTTCTATGTTGAGACGGCCTTAGATGTAGAGACTGTTCATTCGCTTGCGCCCTCTGCTACAATCGATCTCGTCCTGGTGAATGAAGATTTTGTCACCTCTCCCTCAGGTGCCCTGTCGGTTGCCCTGAGTGGGACAAAGTACGCGATTGATCACAATCTTGGTGCCGTGATCTCACAGAGCTTTGGCCTTGGCGAGACCTGCGCAGGTTCGGCATACCTTCAACAGGAGCAGTTGGTGTTTAGTAAAGCACGCGCCAAACATATCACGCTGCTTGCCTCGTCTGGCGACTCTGGTGCTGCTGTTTTGATCTGTAACGGTCCTTTCTTCACCGAAGGGAAAGGAGTCAATCTACCTGCGGCCGATCCATTAGTGACGAGTGTGGGTGGTACGAGTCTGGATGCTGCCGTCGGTACGGGCAAGTACATTGCTGAGACCACATGGAACGAAGATGCTAATGGAGCCGGTGCTACTGGTGGTGGCATCAGCACTATCTTCCCTGTGCCAGGATATCAGAGTGGCATCACCGGGCTTACAGGTCGCGGTGTACCCGATGTCGCCTTCGATGCCGATCCGCTTACGGGCGTGCCTGTCGTTTTCAGTCAGCAAGGAGCAACCCTGATCGTTCCAATTGGAGGAACAAGTGTAGGCGCACCCGCATGGGCAGCTATTGTTGCTCTTGCTAACCAGCAGGCTGGAAGGCGACTGGGCTTCCTCAACGATACCGTTTACTCCATTATTGCAAGCAGCTCTTACCCTGATGGGTTCCATGACATTACAACGGGCAACAACACGGTTACTGGCTTTGGGCCAAACGGCCCTATCACGATTACAGGATACAACGCAGGTACAGGATGGGATGCTGTTACGGGTGCCGGAACACCAAAGGTGAACTCCCTTGTTGCTATGCTATAATACCCCTATGAAGATTCACTTGCGTTATTTTGCATCGTTCCGTGAGATTGTTGGGCAAAATAAGGAAATGTTGACAGTGGACGATGGCGCTAGCGTTGCCGATGTACGCGCATTACTCCTTGTCCGCTATCCTCGCTTGCAACCTGTCATGGAACGATCTGCCTGTGCTGTAAATCATGGCTATGTAGCAGGAGACTCAACGCTCCACGAGGGCGATGAGGTTGTTTTTATCCCTCCTGTAGGTGGCGGGACACACTAGAAGGTCAGGTACGTCTAATTGGAGCCATTCATTCAGATTACTCGAGAGCCGCTTGATCGCAATGCCCTTATTGCCGCCGTTAGCGACCCTGGCGCGGGAGGTATTGTTGTCTTTGAAGGTGTGGTACGTGACAATGCGAGAGGTAAGCAGGTTCGCTATCTGGAATATGACGTTTACCCGGAGATGGCAGTACAACAAATTCGCGAAATTATTGCCGAAGCTGAAAGGCGATGGAATGTTGATCGTGTCGCGGTCGCACATCGCATTGGACGTCTTGAGATTGGAGAGGCAAGTGTTATTATTGTCGTAGCTACTCCACACCGGGCAGAAGCTTTCGATGCCTGTCGCTATATCATTGATACACTCAAAACGACAGTGCCGATCTGGAAGAAAGAAGTAGCTATGAATGGAGAGGAGTGGGTAGAAGGCTAAGATTGTCAACTCTAATATGCATCTGTTTGTAAGCAACAGAGCAGTATAAAGGGTTACGCTCTAGATTTTTTTATGGTACAGTTGTAAGTAGTCATAGTTATTCCCGGAGAAAAGTATCTTTGTATCGTAAGGTTTCCATGGGTTTTCTCCCGGAGGTCATTGATGAACTTATTTGAGAAGCATTCTCAACTCAACCAACTCTTCACTCAAAGCCCCGTTAACGCTGCCTATCTGGCCGGGTCACTTTCAACCCGCACTTCGTTTGGACATCTCTCAGATGTAGATATCGCCATTTTGTTAATGGAGCAGATTAAGTCCGATCAATTTCTTGATTATCAGCTCTACTTTTTTAGCGAACTTGCAAAGAGATTGGAGTCTGATAGCATTGACGTGGTAATTCTGAATCAGGCTTCTCTTCTGCTCAAACTGCAGGTCATTAAGTATGGGCAGATTCTCTTCAGTCGGGATGAGAAATTGCGTGTCTCATTCGAGACGAAGGCAATTATGGACTACCTGGACTTCAAAAAATTTGATGAAATACAAAACCAGGCCTTAAGCCGACGTCTCTATGGACAGACGCTGACAGTAGACAAAGAATTGGTGCAACGCCACCTTAAGCAGTTGCGCGAGGCCGTGTATATATTAAAAGACCTGGGAAAAACCAAACGAGAGGAGTTTACGACGGACTTTCGCATCTATGGACTTGCTGAACGATACCTTCAAATTGCGATTGAGTCTTGTCTGCAAGTCTGTGGGATCCTTGTGGCATCACTCGGGTTGCGCCGACCTGAAGGCTATCACGAACTTCTGAGTGTAGTAGCTACTCAGCAGATCATTCCAAATTCACTGGCTTATCGACTGGAGATACTAACGAACCTGCGCGATACGCTGGTTCATGACTCAAGTACGCTTAACCACGATCTGCTGTATGATTATATCCAGCAGCGCGTTGATGATTTCGAAGTGTTTGCTAATGCTGTTGAAGAAAAGCAGTTAAAACAGTAATACCATCCAGGCAAGTTTCTTGCCTGGATGGTATTACTGTTTATTCCCTGACTGATCGGAGAGTGTTCGCCTGTTCCATTGCCGCTGCAGATTCTTCTGGTTGACCCATTTCCTCATATATTTGCGAAAGTGTTTCGTAGGCAAGGATCATGGAAGGATCCATAGCAATGGCCTGTTGTGCCATTTCGAGAGCTTCGTCATAACGCTTCACTTCACGAAGCGTATCAGCAAGATCATTGTAGTAATCGGCGTTTAGTGGGTCACTATCAATGGCGTTCTGGTAATTTTCAATAGCTTCCTCATGACGGCCGAGCGCATCATATGCGGTAGCAAGCTGGTAGTACCCCTCTGGATCGTCTTCGAACTTTTCAAGTAATGTCTGGCTTGTTTGAATCGCGTCATCGAAACGATCCATACTATTATAGGTGTCAGCAAGCCCGGCATAGGCTGCTGCGAGATCATCCGGGTCCAGGTTGCTTTCAGCATCGATCAATGCCTGATATGTGTTTATAGCATCATCATAACGCTCGGCTTCTAAATAGGCTTCTGCGAGGCTGAAGCGAGCGGTATAACGATTTGGATTGAGCTGAACGGACTGTTCGTAAGCCTGGGTAGCTTCTTCTCTATTTCCTTCTAAGGAGCGCCATGTGCCAAGATGTTCCCAGGCATCAGCATCTTCAGGTGATAGCGTTACAATGCGTGCGTACGTTTCTGCTGCCTGGCCCGGGTCACCGATTGCCTGGTAAACGGAAGCCAGAGTATCATAGACTGTACGCTCTTCGGGATCGAGTCCCAGCATCTGGTTAGCGACGGAGAGAGCCTGGTCATAGCGCCTCATGTCGAGGTAAAGGCTGACTAGTTCAGCATAGCGTGATGTATCGCTCGGATCCTCGTCAACCTGTTTCTCTTGAAGCGCAATGCGACGATACTGTTCATTTACAAGCTCCCGTACCTCGCGGAGGTTAGCGACTGCTGAAGCGTTGTCTGGATTGAGAATGAGTGCTTGCCGGTAGGCCTGAATAGAGTCATCGTAAAGGTTTTGAATGCGGTAAGCATCTCCAACGCTGAGATAAAGCTCGTCGTTGTCGGGATCAAACTCAAGAGCTTGTTGATAGGTCTCAAGAGCTTCTTCATGCAGACCTAGCTCGCTACTGAGAGTTCCAAGGTTTATATAAGCCTCTATCAGTTGCGGATCAAGGTCGATAGCTCTGCGATAGCCAGCAATAGCGACCTCAGCATCATCGAGAAGTTGTTTGGCTAAGGCCAGGTTATAACGCGCGCGAGCATCGTTGGGATTTGCATCAACGGCATGCTGGAAGGCTTCTGCTGCAGCTTCATAATTTCCTTCTTGCGCGGCAGCATTGCCTCTGTCGGTCCACTTTTGCTCATCAAGGTTGATGTCCTGTAGGCCAGTGCCGTTCTGGTTGCTGCTGTCACTAGTTGCAGTATCTTGCTGTTCGTCCATAGTACGTATTTTGTTTCTCCTCTATTGTGTAGCTTCATACGTTCACGCGTGTAGTTGTAGTAAGAATCTTTTGAAATTCCTTGAGTAGTATAACACGTTCAGGTTGCTGCTTCTAGTAGGATGACCATATAGGCCACATCTGTTTGTTTAGCTGAAAAATAAAAACACCTGACATCTCAAACAGAAGTGAGATATCAGGCGTCACTGATCAATTTTGCGAGAACTTATTGTAATAGTTGGGTCTTAGGCAGCCCCAACACCGTTATCGGCAAGAACCCTGTCGATCTCGTTTTTGAGGCGCGTTGGGTGTGGTCCAATCAGACGACCAATCTCTCGACCTTCATTGAAGAGAATGAGAGTAGGAATAGCCTGAATATGGTATTGATAAGGAACGTGCTGGTGCTCGTCAGTATCAAACTTGGCAAAATTGAGTTTCCCCTGGTATTCATTGCTCAATTTCTCGAAGACAGGCGCAATAGCGCGGCAGGGGCCACACCATGCAGCCCAGAAATCGACGATAACGGGTTTGTCAGATTTGAGTACCCTTGCCTCGAAATCCTGGTCTCCCACATACATGAGGTGTTTTTGCGTGTCCATTAAATTACTTGCTCACTTTCCTGGTTGTGTATTTGTATGATGTTGAGATATTTAGACTTTTCCACTGAATCTCTAATGTAGAGAACAAGAGTATTACGATAGTTATTCCTCTTAATAATTATACGAGATGAGAGGTTTCACGTCTAGCGTATTATGACCGGCATCCAAATGAGAGAGCCAGGACTTTCTCATTTGGATGCCGGTCATAAACCTGTGTTACTGTAGAGAATTGGGTGGATTAGTTTCTTCGGCCACCACCTTGAACAATAGACAGTATTCTGAGTATGAATAGGAACAGATTCAAAAGGGTAATAAAGAGCGAAACCGTCAAGCCTATGGCGTTGGGCATTGTGTCGGCCAGATTTTTGGCTTGCTGCACATAATACAGAACGTAAGCTGAGAAAATGCCAACACCCAGAATTGAGATCAACAGCGAAAAAATGGTGCTTTGGAAAAAGATGCCTATCAACATTGCTACAATCAGTAGAATGACGCCCACGAAAAGGATACCGCCCAATCTGTTAAAGTTGCGTTTTGTTATCCAGGCATATACTGCAAGTGCCAGCGATGTGACCGCTGTAAGAAAAAATGCTTCGGCCAGAATGACACCAGCGCCGGCTCCTAGATATAAAGCTATGAGAGGAGCTAGCGATATCCCCTCTAAGAGAGTGAAGAGGAAGAGCAGGAATAGATTTAATCCAGGCGTATTAATGTTAAAATTTAGAATGAAAAGGACGACAAACCCGCCAATAGCGACAACCCAGTAACCTCCTCCATAATTGAGGTGTAAAACAAACATTCCGATAAGAGTTCCTATGAACGCAAAAAGGAATGAAGTGGCAAGTAGGCCCATCACTTTGCTGATCAGGCTACCTTCCTGCACACCTTCCTGACCATAGGGTAGAGTTTCGTACCGGTAGCCAGAGGCGCCAAACATGCCGCGATTTCTCATAGGGAAACCACTATTAGGATTATACATAATTCATACCTCGAATGGAAACTAGTAAACTTGTTTACATAGATATTACGAAGAGTATATGGTAACGGTTGTATTTTGTGCTCATATTACCACAAAAAATAAGCTCTATTATTTTTTTCGATGATTGACTTTGGGTGGTTCATTGGGTGGTTCATCGCTTGATTGCATTGCTAAAGACGCCTCAACAATATTGGTAATATCGCAACGTGGATGGTTATTGTCTGCGTGCCAGTAGAGTGAACTCCCGGGCGGTTTCCGCATGAGACCACCGCAACGCGGACAGCGAGGCGTTTCAATGTTACTCTGACCCTGTGTCATGCAGCGTTCTCCTTATGAAGATAGAGCGGCATCTTACGTGTCTGTTTGTGTCATAGATGATCGACTATATTCTGCTAGTGTTCAGCATACCAGGGACAGTTATACGAGAAAGCACATTGAAAAATATGCAACGGAATGTGTTGAAAGGTTATCACATGACACTCCATACACCACAGATTTCACAAAAAGCGACACCAACTTCACCAAAAGTTTTACTACGGGTGTTCCATTGATCATAAGCAATAGCAATAGAGCCACAATTCCAGCAACGAGCGCGCCCACCAGCTTTGCTTTCTTCAGACAGGTTTTGAAGTAACTGGCTGCGTGCCTCGTCTGATCCCGTATAGCCGGGATTATAAGCCAGGTGAAGTAAATTCCCCAATGGCAAGGAGATTTCATGGGTTGGCGCCTGAAGCGGTCCCGAGGCCGCAAGGGTTGTTGGCGTCGCTGGTGGAGGTGGCTGGGGCGGTCGACGGAATAATTCACCACGAGCTGTACGTCTACCACCCTCAATAGAAGGTGGGTGATCTTGCCTGTCGTTACGGTCTCCATTGGATCCAGCATGATGCTGAGATTGAGAGCTAGTAGGCGATGCATGCGTGTTTCCAGCTTGCTCATTTACCGATGCATCTGCATGCTCTCCATCCAATGGTGCGATGGGAGTCTGCTCGGTAGCCAGCGTCTCCTGAATATTCTCAGGTTGATCTGAGCTATGGTTGTTGTCTTCTGGCTGATCGGGTGGGTTTGCGCGTCTGCGTCGTGTAATTGGCATAGGAGCTTGCTCCCTCAGAAATTGTGAATACTCTAGTTGCGATTGCATTATATCACACCATAGAGAGAAGTTCTACGAAATTAACCTGAACAAAAGATTAACTGTTTGATGTTTCTCATGAGACAACATCAAGGTTGGACTGCCTAACTATTGAAGAAGTCTGCATTGATTTTAGTAAAGTGATTCCATTCTTCAGGAACTGCTGACTCTTCAAAGATAGCTGTAACAGGGCAGGCAGGTTCACATGCGCCACAGTCAATGCATTCGTCAGGGTTTATGTATAGCATTTCAGCCTCTTCAAAACCAGCCTCACCTGTTGTAGGATGGATGCAATCAACGGGGCAAACATCTACGCAGGACGCGTCCTTAACACCAATACAAGGCTGAGTAATAACATAAGTCATGTTTTAAATATCCTCCTCTTGGTCCGCTTTGTAATGAGATCATTATATGGCGGATAAGCTATGTTTCTTGGCAATTTGTAAGTTAGCCAGATTCAGTATAGTGGGTTGCAAGGGCAATGTCAATTATTTTATAAGCCCAGGGTTCGTGATTACAGCACTTATCACAGCTTGCTTCAACTTCTTTTTGGATATTGCAGTATGGATGATTTGCACCTTGTTTTACCTGATATTGAGAAGACTAAGGCAAGGTGATTATAGTATTTTTATATGCAGTTGTGAGAAAGCAACCTCAGTATTTTGTCCCTCTACACTGAGGCCTATAGCCCCAGAACTTAATAGTTGATTAGAAGTATCAATGAAAGGTTTTCCTAGCTGCTGGTTATTCAAGTAAAAGGTGAAGGAATTGTCTTTTACTACGATAGTCATGACATTGTTCTGGTCAAAATTGGATATGATGGATGGTGCTTTATCTGACTTTAAGGGTAATAGTCTATCTGATCGCCAAAATCCATATTGACCCCCACCATAGTAATCACCATTATCATGCACACCACGTATTTCGGAGGTTGTAACGGTGATACGGAAATTTGTAAATTGGGTATTCCCAAAGTCGTAGAGAGCCATGGAAAAGTTCGTTGGTTGTTTGCTTAGAATATGGTATTGTCCATCTTTAATGAAATAAGTGCTGCCAACCGATTCTACTGGCCATTCATTCTTATCTGCAAGATAATCGGTTAGTGAACTGGAAGGAGCAGATTGCGCATGATGCTTTGTATTTGTGAATTTGTTTACGATGTTAACGCTGAGGACTGAACCAATGATTACTGCAAGTAGTAAAATCAGTGGCAAAGCAATTCGCCATAATTTGTTGGAGGCTTTCCAGGTAGGATTGCCTTGAGCGGTGGGTTTTAAAGGGGCTTGAGCTTTTTTTGCTCCACCGCTCGAGACCATTGCCTTCATTTTAGCTTCGCTATCCGTGAGTACATAGTTGTCAGCATTGGCTACTGCTTCAGCGAAAGCCACACTAAACATTCCGGTTGTCTGGTAGCGATCCTCTGGCCATTTTGAAAGTGCTTTAGCAATTACTCGATCGATCTGCGGGGTGATATCGGAGCGAAAGGTGCTAAGCAGAGGAGGTGTATCATGCACATGCATGAGGGCCATAGTAATTGAAGAATCCGCCTGGAATGGTGGCCTACCAGCTAGCAGAAAGAACAGGGTTACAGCAAGGGAGTAAACGTCAGAACGGCCATCAAGGGGTTCACCGAGAGCTTGTTCAGGAGATATATAGTCAGGTGTGCCCATTAATGTTTCTGACGATTTCATTGATGGTTCTGCACCTTGGCCATCGGGTCGCATGAGCTGCACAATGCCAAAATCGGAGAGTACTACCTGGCCATAGCTATCGACGAGGATATTGGCTGGTTTGACATCGCAATGCACACGTCCATTTCCATGAGCGTAATCCAAAGCAGAAGCGATTTGTTCGAGATATTGTTGTGCCTGGCTTAATGACAGAGGGCCATATTTGGTGACGTATTCAGACAGGGTGCCGCCGGATATATTGGGCATTACAATATAGGGTAAGCCGTTATACTGGCCATAGGAATAGATAGAGAGAATGTTTGGGTGGTCAAGCTCACTGGTAGCTTCGGCTTCACGTAGAAAACGCTGATAAAAATTCTTCTGCGCATGTTTGTCCATTGTTGAACGTGGCAGAAAAACTTTGACTGCAACTTTCTCATTAGTTGAACGGTTTTGAGCCAGGAATACAGCACTGGAGCCTCCGTAGCCCAGTAGTTTTTCGAGGATGTATGAGCCTATTACCTGGCCGATCAGATGTTGTCCTCTGGTTGTGGGCATAGTAGGCTCCTCCTGGTATCAAAATTATATCAATGCGACACCCAGGATACAATGGAATGCTGTTGTAAAAGAAGAACCATACTGATTTTATCAAGAACCTGTGTTAAGTGTCAATGTTTGATAGATTTGTTTTCAAGACTCCTCACAAGTCACAGTGTGATTGTTTTCAGCCCCCGCAGGCGCGCTCATGTGATCGTGTGGGAGGTTTTTGTGCGCCTGCAGGCGCACAAAAACCTCCCACACGATCACGAAAAAGGCTCGCTTGCGAACCTGGTTTACTAGATAGTAAATTTGCCGTCACGCATGATGGTGAAGCCATCCACTTCGATAGTGCAGCAACTTGGGATGACATCAACATGAATTTTGGCATTCCAATCGGCGCCTGTAAATTCGGGATATGGATTGCCAAAGGCAACGTGCAAGCCGGGCATCTTTTCGTCTTGCAACAAGTTGCCGCTTAGTTTTATAAGGCTTGTAAGTGTACCAATGGCGAATTCTCCAACGCGGTTGCTATCGGGGGTTGAGAAGAGGTAATCTTTTACTTCCTCTGCCAGCGCTGAATCTTCGCTGCTTACTTCTGTAATATAGCCTTGTTTTACAGTGATACGAATCGGGTGTTCCAGCACGCCATATTTCTCTGAGAAAAAGTCTCCCAGCACGTCGCAGACTAGAATGCCATCCACAGTTGCCGGAGCAGTAAAGACTTCACCCTCAGGTAGATTGCCCCATTTACCCTGCACATCATAACGTCCATGGCAGGGAATCCATTGCCAATCTTTATGGAATGTGGCTGTTACATCGCTCCCTTTGACTGAGGTAACATGAATAGTTTCAGCATTGCGTACAAGATCATACACCTGGTTCGTCAGACTGAAGACCTCATCGTAATCCGCGCACATACCCTCGACCATAACTTCCTCATCGATCCCAATCATATGTCCATGGCGAACCTTGAGTTCTTGTACGAGGAATGGAAGGAGTGGGATTCGGAATCTAATTTCGCCTGGTTTGGCAGTTGCGATATAGTAACTGACGGTTGGCCTGCTTTGAAGCAGGTCATCACGCAGTTCGTCAGGAAATGCAGTGAGAGGACGCGTGCCATAATGCTCAAGGAAGCGTATGGTCACGCCGGCATGCCGATCGAGGGCAGCTAAAGCTACGCAGCGTGCGATATTTTCACGCTCATAGTCAGTTATGATGAAGACCCGATCGCGTGAGGTGACGCCCATACAGCGAACGGCGTTTTCAGCGCCATACTGGAGGCGCTCTTCAAAAGACATCTTTGATATGTCCAGCTTCTCTGAGCTGGAAACAACACTACTTATTTTGCCTGACATTGACGTTCTCCTTAAAGGTTATTGAAAGATGATTTCGGCTTTGATGATTGTAGTTTGTTGGGCTGGAGCACTTGTTATGTTCTTGCCTCGACCACATCGAGCGCCATTGATATCAACATTAACGCTTTGCATAAGTTTTTTGTAACTGGATAGGACAGAAATATAGACGTTGTCACACATTCTTTTTGAAGTATGCTTGCATGAAGCCTTTTTTATGTGAAGAGTGCAGTGCCTGCTTGGATGGGCTTGCAATTATCCTTTGGCTCTATGCAGAAAATACCCAGTAGGTTACACTTTGTTTAGGTCTGCTACTAGTAATACGAGAGTTTGTAAGGAGAAGTTACGCATGGCAAAAGAAAGTCCAACGGGTTTATATCGTTCGATACATGCACAGCCGCAGGCGGTGCGAGAATTGCTGGCTGATTGGGACGGACCTTCGAAGGCGGCGGAGAAGTTGTACCAGGCGGCTCGTATTTTTGTCTCAGGTATAGGAACCAGCTTTCATGCTGCTACAGTCGGTGAATATCTTTTACGTTTTGTGGGATCTGACGCCTGGGCAGTACGTTCGTTTGAATTTGTGCATTACCCAAGGCCGCTGCGGACTGACGACGGGGTGATAGTTGTTAGCCACCGTGGCAGCAAATTGCATGGTATCGGGGCGCTGCAACGGGCTGTGGAGAGCGGAGTAGCTACAGTAGGGATTACAGGCAAGAACTCAAAAATGCAAGGGGCGGATGTTCTGATTGAGACGGTAGAACAAGATCCATCCTCGACCCACTCGATTAGCTATATAGGGGCGTTGGTGCGCCTGAGCCAGGTGGCTGTGAGATTGGGTGAGCTTACAGGAAACGAAAGACAAGCGCAACGGTTGATGCAGGGATTGGCACAATTACCAGCCTTGATGGAGGATATCCTCTCGCGGGAGAACAAGGTGCGGCAAATTGCTCAGGAAGCTGTTGCGCAATCGCGCAGGATATACTTTGTTGGAGCCGGACCAAATGCTGTCACAGCGCCAGAGGGGGCACTCAAGGCAAAGGAAGCGGCCTATGTGACCACAGAGGGCTTTGAACTGGAACAAGCGATTCATGGTCCACAAGTGGCTTTCGAGGTTGATGATCTACTCATTCCCATCAGCGTCAATGGGGCTGCCCAGGCGCGCATGGCAGATTTTCTGTTGGCACTAAGCGAGATTGGGTCGCGTGTCTGGCTGATCGGAGAAGCACCCACTCTGGAGATGGCTGGTATGTTCAGTCGTCAGGGATGGTCCAGGTTTGCGGTTTGCGATGGGGTAGATCTGCCGGAAGAGTTAACACCGATGTTAACTGTGCTGCCCGTACAACTACTGGCTGATTTCCTTGCGACTGCTCGCGGAACGAATGCCGATAGCTTCCGTAAGGATCAGGAGGAATATGATAGAGCCGGTTCACGTTTCCAAATTTAGAGGAGTTTGTAACATTTGCATCAGTTGCATCAGTTGTAACAGGCATTTTTCGTGAGCCAGATGAAATTTTAGATTTGTACGATCCGCTTATCATGCTGAGCGCAGCGAAGCATCTCGTTGCCCATCGCATGAGATGCTTCGCTGACGCTCAACATGACATGCAGGGGAACTCAGGGTGACACTGGGAGGTTGATACATATATCCTGGCCTGGGTGGACTATAGTGTTTGCATCAGTTGTAACAGTTGCATCAGGCGCAAAACGATTTCTAAAAGCTTCATTCTCCAATTCGCGGGCTTTTAGTCTCTCCTCAAGTCTTTTTTTGCTTTCAGCGTCTTGTTCAAGAGTTGTATACCTTCCACGAAATGGGTGAGCAATCAATCCTGCTTCGTGCATACGGCTAACTGTCATGCGTAATGACTTATAGTTTAACCCGGTTTTTTCTGCTATCTCTTTCAAATCTAGAGTGCTCTGCGAGCTTTGTAATGCTTTGATGATTTCCTGGCGCGGGAATGATAAATTTATACCTGGGCCGATGAGAGTTGATATATCGAGGTTTATTTCCCCAAGCCATTGAATGTGTGGCGTGATACTTTGATTTGTCACTACTTGATAGGAGAGATTTTTTGGGGGTTCGGCGAGGTTGCTTTTTGTGACAGCCAGCACGCGTTTTTTCTCGTCAGCAGGGTCATAAAAGATAGTCAGACAGGTACGGGCAGCGGCAATAATACCGATAGAGCCAGCCCCACGATAGAGTAGATTGTCTGTAGACCCTTTTTTGAGATGGCGTACTACCAGGAAAGCGCAGTTCATACTTTCGGCTAAAAGCGCTAGTGGAGTGATTTTTCCCTGAGGAATGCGGTTCTCCCAGAGCCAGGTTATTGGTTGAGTTTTGATCTCAGAGAGTGGTGTGCCAAAAGATGATGTATTCTGTTGTGCTGTATTTTCGGGATGTAGCAACGAATTTATGATCGATATTGGTAGCTGGGCTTTGTTGACTACCTTGTAAAATTCGTACGTACCTTTAATCGCTAACTGTAAGGACTGTTCGCTTGCATTGTGGTTTCGCATATCTTCGGACATCAAGTTTAGCAATGTGAGGGTGCTATCGTTGAACTTTTGTTTGTTATCTTTTTGGTGTTGTTTGATTTCTTTGTTCATCCCGGTTATATCTTTATTTACCTGTTTTAAATGATCATTGATTTCGTTATAATCCATGGTGAATCCTTTCAGATTTTGCTTGTTCCAAGGTGGCTTGACCAATGAAAGGAACAACTTGTAAGAGTTCGATATGTTGCTTAACTGGGAAGGACGAATTGGGCCGATGAAATAATTGCATAAATGCCTTTCTTGTCTCAAGAAAGAGACTTTTTAGAATGGAAGCGAACAGAACAACTGTTCGCTTCTAATAACATTAAACATACCCTACAAAATGTAGAGCTGAGTTAAGATACCCTTAATCACAGTATAGCCTACTCTGTGAAATTACAGGGATTGGTGGAGTTTGAGGCTGCAGGATAGAGCAAGAAGAGGTCATGGTGAGGGGAAGCGATTTTAGTATCATAAAACGGTATAATCTGCCATTATATGATACTTTGATTTGTGAGACGTGTTTTTGATACTATTGCTAAGTGGATTGAAGGTATCTTTTACTGGGTGGCTGGTGAGTCTTAAGAACTGGACGAATTTCGAGACAAACTACACCAGATAACTGGCCGTTTGTTAAGACACACAGCTTCTTGGCGATTGCTGTACATAATTCAGAGTAATACATACCTCCCAGGGCGCTCATTTCCCTTCCTCAAGATGAGTACTACCACCCTCTTGTCCCAGAACGACTGGGAAGCGTCCCAGCCAGATTGGGACAATATTCCCAGCCAAAATAGGGCACCAGTCACCTGTCGTTAGGACGGCTTGTCGGTTACGCTATCTCCAGAGATGAGTGCACGAACACTGTTCACGTGATGAACCCCTGAACAGTGCGGAATGAGCACCACGGGAAAGGAGAACACCAATGCAGCACTCCATAGTACAGCAAGAGCAGCAAACTCTTGTCTTACAAGAAGACATTGAACACTTCATAGCAGAGATTTCCACACTACGATCCCTGGCAGCAGAAGCGGGAGTTGCAGGCCCTCTCTTAGAAGAGCTAGAGGTTTTCCAACGGGAGGTTGAACACCTCGATGCGAGTGCCTGGAGGCGAAAAGAGGTGAGTAGTCAAAAGCGCAATGAACTCGTACATCTCTCGTTAGCCGTGCTGCGAGCATATCGTGCACGGACAGGTTATACCATATCCGGTTGAGCCCTACGTCTAGCCGAATACATTCATGGGGAGAATTGCACTTAAAGGAGAAACTTGATGATTCCTGACTACCATACCCGTGACACATTGGCCACCCAGCATCGTCAACACTTGATCCAAGAGGCGGAACACGAGCGCATGCTTGCCATGATAGACTCGCCACAGCGGGCTTCTCGTGGGTTACCACGCCTTGCTGGCAGGCTGGGGATGTTCTTGCTCATGCTGGGGACAAAACTGAAGCAGTTTGAGCAGCGTAGTGAAGTAGGTACCGCTCCTGCCAGGTCTCGCTAATCAACGACCGAGTGCTGGCTAGGTACCGAGATGTAACCGTTTATGAGGCCAGATACTGCATTCAGTCGGATTTGATATGAACTGGACAAGGCGGCACTGGAATGGTGTTCGGCTCCCAATGTTGATGCATTGGGTACTCAATCTTGCTTTGAGGAGAATCGAAATGAGAGACCATCCGACGGATTCACCCTGTACCAAAGACGGAGAGGCATCCACTGCTTCTGGGAAGATCCCAACTGAGTGGGTATCCTCTGTCTCCCTTCTGTCAAACCCGCTGTACGGTGAGATCAGTCTCCCGGTGCTTGCTGCGCTTTGCGTGAGAGAACTCAACACCTATCGTCGGGGAGAGCCATGCCCAGATACGTATGGCGTCGAACTGATACGCCGTGCGACTTTGCTAGGCGACCAGGAGGCATGGGTATGGGTCCAACACTGTTACGGCGGAGTCGTACTCTACTGGCTCCGTCGCCATCCCAAAAGAGCTCACGCGTGTCGCTTGGAAAGTGAGGAGTACTACGTGGCTCAAGCGTTTGAGCGTTTCTGGCAGGCTACCGCCTCAAACCAACGGGTAGAATTCACCACGCTTGCTGCGGCACTGCACTCCCTGCGGGCCAGTCTGAATGGTGCTATCCTGGATATGCTCCGGGTGGATGCGCGGCCGAGAGAAAGCACGAGGCCTGTGCCAGCAGGGCCGGGAGAACCACATATGGAAGATGTGACTTCCAGCAGTGAGGTCTGGGACATCCTCAAAACGGTGCTTGCCAACCCGCGTGAGGTGCGGTTGGCCTATTTGCTCTTTCACTGTGGTCTTAAGCCCAGGGAGATTGTGCATTTTTGCCCACAAGAGTTTGATGATGTACATGAAGTCTATGGTCTGCGGCGTGCCATCATGGAGCGCGTATTCCGGAATGCGGATCTCTTGCGATGGCAGCTCAGCTAACAAGGTTTAGGAAGAGCAAGAAAGGCGACGCTGCCAGAACGTATGATGCTTACTCATCCTATCTCGTTGTAGCAGCATTGTAAGGCGATGCGTGAAAGGAAACCTTGTGAACTTCACAAGGAGCAAAGCCCCTTGGGGACCCACGCTTCGGTGTACTATTCACCAGGATTTGTTATGGGAAGATAGAAGTATCACCTTTGCCGTTGCACTCGCGTTCCGGTTCAGGCGGCTTTCTGACTGGCGGGAGCCAGCAGATGAAATCATCTTCGAGAGTGATTGAAGTCTGACAGTTCGTCACGGTTTTCGTAACGATTTCAGGACGGTGTCTGTGGTAAGATGGGAAAGAATGAAGACGCCGTTCTGCGAACGAGAGACTGAAACAGGCACCTAGCGTCTCATGAGAGCCGGTAGAACCATCCACAACAGGACCAGGGAAGGAAACAGGGAGCGCGCGAATGAACGTTCAACAAGCACCCACAGCAGTGACAGAGAGCTATGCACAGCACAGCCCTGCACGCTTGCAGGGGCGTTGGCTCCTGCTCGCCAGAGTTGGCTGGTTTGCGCTAGTCGTCCTCACCCTGGCGATCTTCTTCGCCTCCCTCCCGGTGTACATGGCTCAATTACACACGCCCTGTGCTGGGCCAGCATGCGGTTTCCAGCAACTCACTCCTGAACAAGTCGAGACGCTCACAGGGATGGGCCTGTCTCTAGGCGCTTACACAGCGTTCACGGTCGCGCTCACGCTGGCCTTGGTGGTGGTGTGTTTGGCGATCAGCACAGTGATCGTTCTGCGCAGATCCGACGACCGGATGGCACTCATCGTCGCGCTCATGCTGGTGACGCTTGGCCCTATCGCTGTGAGCGAGAGCGTGTCGATAAGTCCCTCCCCCTGGCAGGTGCCGAACGAATGTCTGAGCTTCCTCTTGGTTGCCTTGTTCCTGCTCGTCTTCTCCTTGTTTCCCAGTGGGCAATTCGTGCCTCATTGGATGCACTGGCTCATTGCCATGTTTCTCGCAGTGAATGTCCCGTTCTCTTTCTTCCCAGCACTAGCCACGCTGAATATCTACGCTGCGGCGCTTGGCTATCTTATGTTTCTCGGCGAGGCGGCGATCCTTGTGGTCGTTCAACTCTACCGCTACCGGCGGGTGTCCAGTCCCCTCGAGCGTCAGCAGACCAAGTGGGTGGTCTACGGTTTTGCTGTGCCGATCACGGTCTTGGTTATCGGGATGATGCCGTATCTTATGTTCCCAGTGCTCGCTTCGCCCGGTTCACTCTATCAGCCGGCTTTCACAGCCGTCCAAGACTTCCTGCTGCTCTTGATCCCGCTCTCGTTTGGGTTCGCCATGCTGCGCTCTCGGCTATGGGAGATCGATATCCTTATCAACCGCACACTGGTCTATGGGGCGCTCACTGCAAGCGTGGTCGGCGTCTATGCGCTGGTGGTGGGTGGGTTGGGCGCGCTGCTGCAAGCACGAGGCAACCTGGGCCTGTCCCTACTGGCCACCGGCCTCATTGCAGTGCTCATCCAGCCCCTGCACACCCGTCTCCAGCGGGCCGTCAACCATCTGCTCTATGGGGAACGCGATGAACCCTATACGGTGATTTCCCGCCTAGGACAACGCCTGGAGGCAACGCTGGCACCGGAGGCCGTGCTACCCACGATTGTCGAGACCGTGTCGGGCGCGCTGAAGTTGCCATATGCCGCCATCAGCTTGAAGCAGGATGGCGAGGACGTGATTGCTGCCTCCTCTGGCCGAGCTTCAGACGAACTGACGCGCCTGCCGCTGGTCTATCAGGGCGAACACCTCGGCGATCTCTTGCTTGCTCCGCGCGCTCGTGGGGAACCCTTCTCGTCAGCAGACCGGGTCTTGCTCGCAGACCTGGCACATCAAGCAGGCATCGCCGTGCACGCCGTCAGCCTGACGACGGATTTGCAGCGTCTGACGAATGAGCTGCAACACTCGCGCACCGCGCTCGTGACTGCGCGTGAGGAAGAGCGCCGCAGGCTGCGTCGCGATCTGCATGACGGCCTCGGCTCAGTGCTGGCTTCGCTCAACTGGCGCGCCGGAGCATTGCGCCTTGTGCTCTCGCGCGACCCGACTGCCGCCGATGCCCTCGTGGTCGAACAGCAAAACACCATTCAAGCGGCGATTGGCGATATTCGTCGCCTGGTCTACGATCTGCGCCCGCCTGCCCTGGATGAACTGGGGTTGCTCGGAGCCATCCGCGAACGTGCGGCAAAGCAGAGCGCGCCTACAGAGCGGGACAGCGCCGCACTCGGGCTGCGTGTAGAGGTGGTGGCACCCGAGCACCTGCCTGCGCTTCCCGCCGCCGTCGAGGTCGCCGCTTACCGCATCGTGCAGGAGGCTCTGACCAACGTGGTGCGCCATGCCCAGGCTCACCGGTGTTGTATCTGCCTCGCGTGCGAGAACGACACGCTGCAAATAGAGATCAGCGATGATGGCGTCGGGCTGCCAGAGAGCTACCGCGCCGGGGTCGGATTGCTCTCGATACGCGAACGCACCGAGGAACTGGGTGGTACCTGCAAAATTGCGCAGTTGCCGGAAGGTGGGACGTGTGTGCAGGCCTGTCTGCCGCTTCTTACGCATGACCAGCAGCTGTGAGGGAGGAGAAGAGCCATGGCACCTGTGCGCATCCTGATTGCCGATGACCATCCACTGGTGCGAAGTGGACTGCGTGCGCTCCTCGCGGCGGCAGAGGACATGGAGGTGGTAGGCGAGGCCGCTACGGGCGAGGAGGCAGTGACGCTGGCCGCGAGTATGCAGCCGGAGGTAATCGTGATGGACCTGCGCATGCCAGGCATCAACGGCATCGAAGCTACCCGCCGCATTGTGCAGGCAAATCCGCAGATTCGCATCCTGGTCGTCACCCTCTTTGAGGACGACGACTCGGTGTTTGCGGCCCTGCGTGCCGGAGCCCGTGGCTACCTCCTCAAGGATGCCAACGAGGTCGAGGTGCTGCGAGCGATCAGGGCCGTGAGTAGCGGGGATGCCATCTTCAGTGCCACGATCGCCCAGCGCCTCATTGATTTCTTCGCAGCACCTCGTCCCGCACAAGCTGCACTCCCGTTTCCCGATCTAACTGAGCGTGAGCGTGAGATTCTCACGCTCATCGCACAAGGACGAAGTAACGCCGAGATTGCGCAATCCCTGGTCATCAGTATGAAGACAGTGCGCAACTATATTTCGAACATCTTCAGCAAACTACAGGTCGCCGACCGCGCGCAGGCGATCATCCGGGCGCGTGAGGCTGGCTTAGGATAACGGCCGTTTGTCCTGGCTCCTCTGAGCGTTGGTTTTTGGCTTGAAAAGAAACATCGGTGGGAAATTGCTCTTGATACCGTAACGCCTTTCCCTGTGATCAAGCTTTGTTGATGAAGGATGAGAACGCTTGCATTCAGAGATAGAAACATCATAACTTTTTTCTCTGTTTTCTATAACAGCCCCTTATAGACACTGGCGATGTATTCTTCTGCTCATTTTTTGGCGACAATCGCGTGTGTTTCCTCCTGGCTCAACAAACCACCGTTATCTGCAGTTTTCATGCTCTTTTTCTGTGTATTTTGTCGCTCGGTTGCTTAGTAACAACACATAGCTGTTGTTTCATTCGCAGGAAGCGGACAGTTTTCGAGACTAGTAGTCAGTCCGATTAGCTTTTAAAGACGTGGTAGTGCTGCCCTCCACCAACTCAAATGGGCAGGAGAAGGCGAGGATACCCGCTTAACGGTGCAGAGTCAATCAACTGCCTGAACGTTCATAGAGATAGACGACATCGTAGGTATGGGGATCGATGCGTGAGGCGTTCTGGCTGAACTGCGCGAATTCCGCGCCATGCCTCCTCAGAAAGGTGTCAAAGTCCGCCTGGGATGTCCATTGCGCATAGTTGATCATGCGGGTACCGTCTGTGCTTTTATGCAGTGCTATCCCGATCACGCCAGGCTCATCTTTTATCTCTTCAGTAAAGCGAGCCCATTGATCGATCAGCGCCTGCTGCTGCTCGGGCGTCGTTTCAAAGACATTGATCAAAGTTATCAGATTACCCTCTTTGGAAACAAGCATATCTTTTCTCCTCTCATGTACTGCTCCATTGGTGGTCCAATTTTGATGATCGTGATCAGGCAGGTGGTCTGTTTATTGGCCAGCGGAACCATCCTAGAAAGACGACCAGAGCCGACGCACTCCCTGCCTTGCAGGTATTGTACGTGATTACGGCGAGAATCGCCAGAAATCGACGCAAAAAGCGTCCGTTGTGACTACTGTCGTGGCCAAGTACTCGAAGAGGAGTACTTTTCCCATCGGCTTTGTCGGAATGCAAACAGGTCTGCACTTTGAGGCGTTTTATGCGTCGTGGATTTCCCTTTGAGACAAGTATTACCTGCAATAAGGAGAGCAAGATTTACGTCTAAGGCCGGATTCTGAGGTCAGTAATTATGTCCAGGGACAAATACGGGGATATTTCTGACCTCCCTGGCCTATTTTTCTGCGCCTTGAAGGGGACGTTGCCCTGAAATGGGCCAGATTTCGGGGGAGCGATCAGGAAAAAAGGCTGTCTGTACTGCCTGTATTATCATATCTAGCGCGAATTTCCCCCTACTTTGCCCTTCATGACAGCTTGCGTGACACTGGGCCTTGAAGGAAATGCAAAAACATGGGAGAGGTCGATGGAAATGCCTCCTGATGACTCAAATGATTGGAACTGATGCTATTCTACCACAAAGCCAAGTCAATAGGCACACCGAATATGTCCCAGAACCGATATGAGTCAGAAAAGCGAAGTTTTATTCGACAGACAACATTCCTGGTGTTGCACTACCGCCCGGGCGAAGCGTTGGGCGATCGAGCCGATACCGGTGACTGCCAGCCCGGCGGCGACACGCTGCAGATCGTCCACGGCGACCAGTGAATCCCGGAATGGCCCAGCGACGGCAGCGCACCGAGAGCGCTGACGTATACCGCCGTTCAAGCCGCGGCCGTCGGCGCCCACTGGGCTGCCATCCTGTGAACGGCCGCCCTTAAGAGCGTGCCAGCTGGGTGAGCTGAATGAGGTTGCCGCAGGTGTCGTTCAGCATCGCAATGGTCGAGGCGGTCACGTCGGTGGGCGGCATCGTGAACTCGGCGCCGCGGGCCTTGATCCGCTCGTAGTCGCCCTTGACGTCGTCGGTGTAGAACATGGCTGCAGGCTGGCCCTGTTGAAAGATCGCCTGCTGATACGCCCTGGCCGCGGGGTTGTCGTTCAGCGCTAGCTGCAGCTCAGTGCCGTCCGGCTCCTCGGGCGAGGCCACGGTCAGCCAGCGATATGGGCCCTGCCTGACATCGGTCTTCTTGGCAAAGCCCAGTACCTCCGTATAGAAGCGCAGGGCCTTGTCCTGGTCGTCCACGTAGACGCTGGTCAGTTTGATTTTCATTTCGTTTCTCCTTTGGCACGTTCGCGGTTTGGGCCGCGTCGTCTTCTCCTTGTCGCGCCATTCGTTGGTGTTGATTGATCCATGTGGTCGAGGTGGCGTTCGAGGTAGAGACGGCGCTGTGCGTCCACCGTGGATTCCACGAAACCGGCCTCGCGCAGCACTCGCAGGTGCTTTGACACGGTCGGCTGCGGCATACGAAGCTGACGCGCGATCTCTCCAACCGACTGTTGTGACGAGACCAGGAGGCTCAATATCGCGCGGCGGGTCGGCTCCGCAATGATTTCGAACACAAGAACACAATTGACACTCTTCAGAAGAAGTATATCAGATGAGAAGCGGTTTTCCCAGGGACATCTGTACCAGTGCTCACTCGTCGCGCCGATTGCTCACTCGTCGCCCTAAAATCTGATCACTCTTCACGCTTACTACCACTTATTTCCGGTTTCTTTTGTTGCTCGGTTGCTGGTAAATTGGCCCAAGGATCGGACGAATCAGCCTCAATGATCGGATTTTGGGTTCAAGGCTCGGACAAACGATGAACCACCAGGCTCATCCCCCTTCTGGAGCGGAAGATTCGAGACAACTGATGGACATCTGTAACACATCTTATATATCATAAATGATACGGTATCATGAAACATCCAAAAACATGGAAATTCGTCCGAACCTTCGCGTGTGTCAACGCCTGTGTATATGGAAGATCAAGGCTTCATCGGGAAACGATGCCAGTCCTCAGCAAACCAGCAGCCTCCTAGCTATTCCCTTCTGGTGCTCGTATACTGTTCTCAAGACGAAATCACGAGGAAAGCCTTCTCCTACGCGGGAAGATGTGG
>WNGE01001741.1_pt1 | contig 93155 bp, 87 predicted proteins | sample 5400651 | NCBI WGS metagenome assembly WNGE01 (sample SAMN13153370, study PRJNA577476) | soil metagenome | isolation source: 60 cm soil or saprolite under grassland replicate 2 | place: USA:California | collected 2016-06-15 | reverse complement strand
AAGCGTGGCGGCTTTTTGTTTTTGCCAAATTTCGTCGACCACCACTTTTCCGCGTAACGTCGCGGAAGGTGTAGAGGCGCGTGTCCCTCCATCACTCACCTGCGCTGCGTTGCAAACTTGCTCGCGCGTATTCGCGATTCAGCTTTGCGATGAAACTGGCGCTGATTTCGGCCGGGCAAACAGCTTCGCATTCGTACGTATTGGTGCAATTGCCGAAACCTTCTGCGTCCATCGCGTGCACCATTTTTAAGACGCGACTTGTTCGTTCGGGATTGCCCTGCGGTAAAAGTGCGAGATGCGAAACTTTTGCCGCGGTAAAAAGCATGGCCGATGCATTCGGACAAGCCGCCGCGCAGGCGCCACAGCCGATGCACGCGGCGGCTTCCATGGCAAGATCGACATCTGGTTTGGGGATCGGGATGGAATTCGCTTCCGGCGCGGAACCGACCCGCGCGGAAATGAAACCGCCCGCCTGCACGATGCGATCGAGCGCGCTCCGATCGACCACCAAATCTTTAACGACCGGAAATGATCTTACGCGAAATGGTTCGACGATGATCGTTTCGTCATCGCGAAATTTTCTCATGTAAACCTCGCAGACCGCGCCGGGATGGTCCGGTCCGTGCGCTTCACCGTTGATGGTGAGTGCGCAGGTGCCGCAAATACCTTCGCGGCAATCGGAGTCGAACGCGACCGGTTCCTCGCCGCGCGCGAGCAAATCTTCATTCACGATGTCGAGCATTTCGAGAAACGACGTATTCGGCGAAATGTCTTTTGCTTCGTAATCGACGAGCTTGCCGCGAGATTTCGCGTTGGGCTGGCGCCAAATTTTGAGTCTAAAGTTCATTAGTCGAACAGCGAGAGATTCCTCGACTTCGCTCGGAATGACAGCAAGGGGTCATCTGTAGCTGCGTTGTGTTAAATGCACGGTTTCGAAATGGAGCGGCTCGCGGTGCAGTTTCGGTCCCGCAGTCGCGGGATTGCCTTGAAATTCCCAGGCGAACACCGTGGCGAAATTCTCATCGTCGCGCAGCGCTTCGCCCTCCGGGGTTTGATGTTCTTCGCGAAAATGAGCGCCGCATGATTCGTCGCGCGCGAGCGCATCCGTGCACATCAATTCGGCGAACTCGAGGAAATCGGCGACGCGGCCGGCGCGCTCAAGGGCCTGGTTGAAATCTTCGCCGTCGCCTGGAACACGGATCCCGCGACCGCGGGACCAAAATTTTTCTCGCACCTCCGGGATTTTTGCGAGCGCTTCGCGCAAGCCCGTTGCGTTGCGTGACATTCCGCATTTTTCCCAAAGAAGCCCTCCAAGCTCGCGGTGAATGGAATCGAGAGACAATTTTCCGTTTATCTTCAGGAGAGTGTCGATCTTGGCGCGGATGTCACTCTCGGTTTTTTTGAATTCAGAATGGTCGATTGATGGCCGTTTGCCCATCTGGGACGCGAGGTAATTGGGCAATGTGTACGGCAGAATGAAATAGCCGTCGGCCAAGCCTTGCATGAGCGCGCTCGCCCCGAGCCGGTTGGCGCCGTGATCGGCGAAGTTCGCTTCGCCGATCACGTGCAGACCGGGCACGTTGCTCATCAGATTGTAATCAACCCACAAACCGCCCATCGTGTAATGCACCGCGGGATAAATGCGCATCGGCACCTTGTAGGCGTTATCGCCTGTGATCTTCTCGTAAATCTCAAATAAGTTTCCGTAACGCTCGCGGATCGTTTGTTCGCCGAGTCGTTTGATTGCATCCGCAAAATCGAGATAAACGCCGCGACCGCCGGGACCGACGCCATGTCCTTCGTCGCAAACTTCTTTGGCCGCGCGCGATGAAATATCGCGTGGCGAGAGATTGCCATAACTCGGATATTTTCTCTCGAGATAATAATCGCGCTCGTTATCCGGGATCTGGTTAGGCGATTTGCCGCCATCTTTTGCGTGAAGCAGGGATTGGCGAAGAGCGCGCCCTTTTTGTAGGCGCGATACGTGGCGGTGACGTTGCAACCGCGCGCGTTGGTCGAGAGGTAAAAGACGTTGCCGTAGCCGCCAGTCGCGAGCACGACGGCGTCGGCTGCGTACTTGTCGATCTTTCCCGAGACCAAGTTGCGCGTGATGATTCCCTTGGCATGACCATCTACAACCACCAGGTCGAGCATCTCGGTCTGCGGGAACATTTGCACGGTGCCAGCGGCGATTTGGCGGCAGAGCGCCTGATAACAGCCGAGAAGCAGTTGCTGACCAGTTTGGCCGCGCGCGTAAAACGTTCGTGAAACCTGTGCGCCACCGAAAGAGCGGTTGGCGAGCAGGCCGCCGTACTCACGCGCGAAAGGAACTCCTTGCGCGACGCACTGGTCGATGATGTTTGTGCTGACTTCGGCGAGTCGATAGACGTTTGCTTCGCGCGAACGAAAATCGCCGCCCTTGATCGTATCGGAGAACAACCGGTAAACGCTGTCGCCGTCGTTCTGATAATTTTTCGCGGCGTTGATTCCACCTTGTGCGGCGATCGAATGAGCGCGACGCGGCGAATCTTGATAGCAGAAACACTTCGCCCGATAACCAAGCTCGCCGAGCGTGGCTGCAGCCGAGCCGCCGGCGAGGCCGCTGCCGACAATGATAATTTCAAATTTTCGGCGATTATTTGGACTAACGAGCCGCGCGTGGTCCTTGTGACTATTCCACTTTCCGGCGAGCGCCCCGGGCGGGATCTTTGGGTCAAGCGTTCCAATCATAATTGTTGCGCCGGTTTGACGAGCCCGAGCAAAACCGCAATGGGAATCGAAGTGTAGCCAAGAAACAGAAGCCAGGCGAAAACTCGCCCGCCGAACGCGAGATGCGGCGTCAGCGTTTTGTTATTGAGCCCAAGCGATTGAAAGAAGCTCGACGACCCGTGGCTCAAGTGGAGTGCAAGCAGAAACAATCCAAGAACGTAAAAGGAGGAGACGTAGATGCTTTGAAAGCCATAAACCATCATCGAATAAACATCGTAATGATTTAACGGATCGGCTTTGAGCAATGCGAAACGGCGATCGGTCACGCGCACGGTGAAATGGGCGATATGATAAATGATAAACGCGAGCACGATAAGTCCGCTCATCACCATGTGGCGCGAAGCGAAGGTGGCTTTAACATGTTGCTTGTCGATGTAGGCTTCGGGTCGAGCGCGTCGATTATCGATTGCCAGCCGGATCGTGACGTAAATGTGCACAATGACGGTCGTGAGCAGAAAAATTCTGATTATCCAAAGAATAGGTCCGAGATCGCGCAGATGCTGCGAGTAACCGTTGATCCAATCAGGGCCCAAAAAGATTTGCAGATTTCCAAGCAAATGTCCGATGACGAAAATGATCAAAATGATCCCGCTGATCGCGACGATCATTTTTTTTCCGACCGATGAATGATAAAAAGCCGAGAGCGCGTTCACGAGTGACTTTTACTTGCTGCCAGGTTTTACCGCGGGAATGCGAGCAAGATCGACCGGCAATTTGTCAGCCGGAAATGTTTCAGCATTCATTTCGATCAAACTAACAAACGGGCAACCGAAGTCCGGTTTGGTTTTGCCGCTTCGATCGACAATTACGCCGACCGCGGCGACGCTCCCGCCGTGCGTGCGCACGATGTCGACCGTCTCCTGGACACGGCCGCCGCGCGTTACGACGTCCTCGACGACAACGAAGTTTTCGCGACTATCGATCTTGAAGCTGCGTCGCAAGACAAGTTTGCCGTCCTCTTTTTCAACAAAAATGTGGCGTTTGCCTAACGAACGAGCGACCTCCTGACCGACAATGATTCCACCGAGGGCAGGGGCGATCACCGCGTCACAATCAAATCCGCGCAACTTCTCCGCGAGTTGGTTGCACACTTGTTCCGCAATTTTTGGATGCTGAAGCAGGAGCGCGCATTGAAAATATTGCCGGCTGTGCAAGCCGGAGCGCAAAATGAAATGGCCATCCAGCAACGCGCCAGTTTTGCGAAAGAGTGCGAGCAGATCGCCGCTCATTGTTGTAGGGCGGCGATTTTGCCCGGCGCTAGCGGCGGCGAAGATCGCCGCCCCACAATCATGCCGACGTTGGTCATCATCCGGACGTATCACTGACGGCTTGTCCGCTCATTCCACCTTGGTCGGCCACGGCGATGGCTTCGATTTCCACACGCGCGCCTTTGGGCAAAGCGGGGACCTGCACGGTCGAGCGAGCGGGCGGCGCTTGCTTGAAATACGAACCGTAAATTTCATTCACGGTCTGAAAATCGGCGAGATCGGTGAGAAAAATTGTTGTCTTGACGATGCTTTCGAATGAAAGACCCTCGGCTTTCAGGACGGCGGTGATATTGTCGAGAACGCGGCGGGTTTGCGCAGCAATATCTCCTGAGACGATCTGGCCGCTTCTTGGATCGAGCGGAATTTGCCCGGCGCAGTAGATTGTCGCTCCAACGCGTACGGCCTGCGAATAGGGGCCGACCGCGGCGGGCGCTTCGCTTGTGGAAATAACTTTCTTCATCGAGCGATTCTAGCTGCAAAAATAGTTCACACAATACGACCGGCAGGAGCCGAGTCGGATAGACGGGCAGCTCAGAGGGTAAGCGACCGGGAGGAAGCGAATTAACGGGCACAAAGGGCACAACGAAAATATGTTCCAAAGTTTGTTGTGACCATTGTCGACCTAGTGCGAGATCTTCACCGGAATTGATACTCACGGAATCTCGCCGATATTAAAAATGAAATGGTTGGCTGGATTTTAAAGAAAATACTAGGGTCGAAAAATCAGCGTGAGCTCAAGCGCCTGATGCCGATTGTGCATCGCATCAACGAGTTCGATGAGCAATTCAAGAACTTGTCCGACGAAGCATTGCGCGCGAAAACTGCGGTGTGGAAGGAAGAACTGGCGAAGATTCCCGACCTCGAGAACCAGTGGAAGCGGTTGGACGAGATTTTGCCGGAAGCGTTTGCGGTTGTGAAAAATGCGGCCCGCCGTCTGAAAGATCGACAACATAGTTTCACGGTCTGCGATCAGCCGATGAAGTGGGACATGGTGCATTTCGACGTGCAATTGCTCGGCGGGGTTGTCCTGCATCGTGGACGAATCGCGGAGATGGCGACGGGCGAAGGCAAAACGCTGGTGGCGACATTACCGCTTTATCTCAATGCGCTTACCGGTCGCGGCGCACATCTGGTGACGGTGAATGATTATCTGGCGCGGCGCGACGCGGAATGGATGGGTCAGCTCTACGATTTTCTCGGGCTCACCGTCGGCTGCATTGAACACGATCAAGAGCCGAACGTGCGCCGCGAACAGTATGCGATGGACATTACTTATGGAACGAACAGCGAATTTGGCTTTGATTATCTGCGCGACAACGGTATGGCCACGACGCGCGAGCAGCAGGTCCAGCGCGGCTACCATTACGCGATTGTCGATGAGGTCGATTCCATCCTGATCGATGAAGCGCGCACGCCGTTGATCATCAGCGGCCCGGCCACAGTTTCGACCCATCAGTACGACAAATGGAAACCGCTGATCGAACAACTGGTGCGAAAGCAAAATATGCTTTGCAATCGGCTGGCGAGCGAAGCGATCGAGAAATTCGAACAGGGCGATGTGGAAACCGGCGGGCGTCTCATGTTCAAAGTGAAACTGGGGCAGCCGCGCAACAAGCAACTGCTGCGCATGATGGAAGATCCGGAAAAACGCCGAGCCATTGATAAAGCCGAGCTCTCGTTTTACCAGGACACGCGCAAGGAGGAATTGTTCGCACTCAAGGAAGAACTTTTCTTCACGATTGATGAGAAATCGAACGAATCCGATCTGTCCGAGCAGGGCCGGGCCTTTTTAAATCCGGACGATCCCAATGCATTCGTGCTGCCGGATTTGATCAACGAATTCACGGAAATCGATCTCAATCCGGACCTCTCCGGCGAAGAAAAGGAGCGCGCGAAGACCGAGCGACAGGAACATTGCGATGCGCAGGCGGAGCGTATTCACAACATCTCGCAGTTGCTGCGCGCCTACTGCTTGTTCGAGAAAGACGTCCAGTACGTGATCGAGGAGAACAAGGTCGTGATTGTCGATGAATTCACCGGCCGCAAAATGCCCGGGCGCCGCTGGAGCGACGGTCTGCATCAGGCGGTCGAAGCGAAGGAAGGCGTGCAGATCGATCGCGAAACGCAAACGCTCGCCACCATCACGATTCAAAATTATTTCCGGCTCTACCAAAAACTGGCCGGCATGACTGGTACGGCCGAGACCGAAGCGGCTGAGTTTCACGACATTTACAAACTCGACGTCAACGTCATCCCAACGAATCGGCCGGTAGCGCGCAAAGATCATAACGACCGCATCTACAAAACGCGGCGCGAAAAATACAACGCTGTCATCAATGAAATTAGAGATTGTCACACCAAGGAGCAGCCGGTGCTCGTCGGCACGGTGAGTGTGGAAGCGTCGGAGCTGCTCAGCCGAATGCTTAAGCGCGAGAAAATTCCGCACAATGTCCTGAACGCGAAATTTCACATGCAGGAAGCGGAGATCGTAGCGCGCGCCGGTCAACCAGGCACGGTCACAATTTCGACGAACATGGCCGGCCGCGGCACGGACATTAAATTGGGCGACCGCGTGGCGGCACGCGGCGGGCTTTACGTTATCGGCACGGAGCGGCACGAAGCGCGGCGGATAGATCGACAATTACGCGGGCGTTGCGCGCGCCAGGGCGATCCGGGCAGTTCGCGCTTTTATGTCAGCTTCGAAGACGACCTCATGCGCAACTTTGGCGCAGCCGATCGCATGACGAGAATCATGGAGCGCTTCGGGCTCGAGGAAGGCCAGGAGCTCGAGCATCGTTGGTTGAACAAGTCGGTCGAGACGGCGCAGAAGCGCGTCGAGCAACGCAATTACCTGATCCGAAAACGGACGCTCGATTTCGACGACGTGATGAACAATCAGCGCGAAGTCGTCTACACTTATCGCAACGAGACAATCGATTCGGAGGAGCCCCGCACACTCATCTACGAAGTGATCGACGAAGCGGTGCCGGCGAAAGTGAAGGAGTATATCGAGGACGATGAACCAAACTACACGGGCCTCATCCATTGGGTAAACACGACGTTTCCGCTCGGCCTGACGAAAGAAAAGGCGCAATTCGAGACGCGCACGCTTGATGAAAATACGCAGTTCCTGATCGAAAAGATCAAGGATGCGTACGAGCGAAAGTCGAGTCATGAGGAACCGACCGCGGTGAAAAGTCTCGAGCGTTACATTATTTTGAACGCAATCGACCGTCTCTGGCAGGAGCACCTGTACGCGATGGATGCGTTGCGCGAAGGGGTTTATCTCCGTGGTTACGCGCAAAAAGATCCGCTTATCGAGTACAAGACCGAGGCCTACGACATGTTCGTCGAGCTAATGGCGAACATTAAAAACGAAGTGCTGAACAATCTTTTCCGCAGCACCTCGAATTTGCAGGCATTCGAAAATTTCCTGGCCACGCTGCCGCAATTCTTGCTGCGCGAACACGCGCCGGCTGCGCCAACCGCAAACGCACCGGCGCGCGCACGTCACGCCCAGCCGGTGGGCGCGATGGCGGGAATCGCTGCCGATGGCGACGGTGCAGCCGACGTGACGCTCGATCTCCCCGTTCGCCGTTCATTGCCAAAGGTTGGTCGCAACGAGCCGTGTCCCTGTGGCAGCGGCAAAAAATACAAAAACTGCTGCGGCCGCGTCGCGTAATTAGAAAATTATCTGCGACAGCTGGTGAAGCTGCACCGCATTGTTAGACAACCAATTCGTAAGTCGTGATCTCAAGTTCGTGGCCGTCGGGGTCGCGAAAATAGATCGAGTGGCAAATCTCGTGATCTTGGAAATGGAATTTGATGCCGCGCCGTTTGAGTTCTTCTTGTGCGGCAAGAAAGTTTTTGCGATTGGCGCGAAAGGCCAGGTGCAACATGTCGATCTTGTCTTCGCGCGCCGCCGTTTTTGAATTGCGTGTGCGCGCGGGGAAAAGCGCAATCGCGGTTGTGCCCTTGCCGATAAAAGTGGGTACGCCGTTCCACATTCCTTCATGGCGGCGCTCGAAACCCAAGGCTTCGATGTACCATTGGGCGGAGCGCTCGACCTCGCGCGCTGACAATGCGACATGGTCAATGCCTTCGAGTTCGAACATCGACATCAATTTTGCATTAACGGAATTGTCGCGCACGACAATTTCGAATAGTTCTGGGTCATGAAATCGCTCAGCCGCCGGGCGTTTCTTAAAACGATTAGTCAAGCCGGACTTCTTTGTGCCGCGCCGTCATTTGCCCGGGCAGCCGAGACGCTCAATCCCGGCACGGTTACCATCTCGATCTTGCACACGACTGATCTGCACGGCCACATTTTGCCGACGGTCGATTACCGCGGAAATCCTGACCTCGGCGGATTGGCGCGTTGTGTGACGCAAATACGCCGCTGGCGGCGGCAAAATCGGAAATCGATCCTGATCGATGTGGGCGACGTTTATCAAGGCACTGAGGTCGGCTTGCGCAGCAAAGGCGAGTTGATGATCGACCTTTTTAACTATTTGAAATACGACGCGTGGATCATTGGCAATCACGAGTTCGATTGGGGAATCGAACCGTTCTCCCGCGCGGTCGCAAGATCGACAATGCCGGTTCTGGCCGCGAACACGTTGCTGGAAGGAAGACCGGCTGGCGAAATTTCGGATACGAAAAATCCTTTTTCCAAAATCCAGCCCTACATTTTGAAGGAAATTGCGGGAATCAAGATCGCGATTATTGGCGTTACCACTCCGGGCATGCCGTTCTGGTTCCGGCCGGAATTTGCACGTGGGATTGATTTTCAATATCCGGTCGAGCCGGTTCGACGTGCGATTGCGAAGGCAAAAAACGAGGGCGCGAATGCGATCGTGCTCAGTGGTCACATGGGGCTAAAAGCGCGTACTGGTGGCGACGATTTCGCGAACAATGTGATAACATTGATTTCCGAATTTCCCGAGACCGCTGTTTTTATAGCCGGTCACACCCATCAAGCGATCCCGAGTCGCATGACCAACGGCGTGCTTTTGACGCAAGCGGACCATTTCGGGATTCATGTGGGCCGTGTTGATCTTGTCTTCGATCGCAATTCGAAAAAACTGCTGCACCGCGAGGCGCATTGCGAATTGATGGACAACCGTTTCCATTCCGATCATGTCGTTATTTCCCGAACTAAAGCGCAGCTGGCCCAATCAGATGCCGCACTCGCGCAGCCGATCGGCGAATTGGCCGAAACTCTTGGCGCGCGTGGCCATCCCGGCGAGCCAAGTGATGTCGAACGATTGATCGGCGCAGCAATCATGGAGTCGCTGCGGGAAAACGGCATCTCCGTCACCGGTGCCATGCACGGCGTTTTCGACGAGACAAATAATTTCGTCGCTGGCCTGAAAACCGTGAATGACATCTGGAATATCATCCCGTACGAAAACTATCTGGTTACGGCAGAGCTCGTGCCTGACGAAATCAAGTCGATCATGGAGGAGGTCTACGCGAGCCATGAAGGCCGGAATTTACTGGGATTCAATATTGCGACGGAAGGGCGCGGTTACGATCGACGCATCAGTTCGATGACGCTCGCTGATGGGCGGCCGCTCGAGCGAGATAAAAGATATGCGATTGCATTCAACACGTTCGACTCGCGCAGTGCCGGCCATCGTTTTATAAAATTGCGCGCTTTGCTCGAGACGCCATCAGCCAATTGCGTCATGCACTACGTGCAAACGCGTGACGCGCTTATCGATTATTTCCGGCGCCACAAGATTGTGCATAAAATTGCTGCTGCTGGAGAGCTGGCGGTGGCTGCATAAATCAGCGCGAGATTTTCGCTTGATAGAGGAGGCTCGCTGCCTGCACTGTTTCCCCCGTGCGTGCTCTCGCATTCTCAGTGGTCGCTTTGCTGTCGATTGCCGATCTTGCCGAGTTGCAGGCCGCGGAGCCACAATTTCGACCTGCGTTGGTTGGCAACGGTCCCAAGGCGCTGGTTAATCTGATCGACACAAACAAGCTGGTGGAGAAAGGGCAGGGGAACGCTGCATTATCGTTTCACTGGAATGTGGCTACTTGGGGAGGGGCGCTTAACCCTGTCACATATCGCGGCACGCCTGGGTCGAACGCGTTGGACAAAGAGGTAGTATCTGCACTCAAACGCTGCCGTTTCATGCCTGCAATTTACAATGGCAAGCCTGCGCAAGTCCTTTTCCTCGGGACGGTGCTCTTTTTCATGACTGACGATAAACCGCATCTGCGTATTTATGCGAACCAGAACCGTGACGACATAGAAAAAGGAAACGATTTTATCGCTCCGCAGATGATCGCGGGGACCGCGAATAATGTGGCACTACCTAAAGACGAACTCCTAAAAGGCAGAATTTACCATCAGAAAGGCGTCGTTGAGTTAGCGATCACAGTCGATGCAAACGGAAATCAAAAAGACATCAAACTGCTGTCCGAAGACCCGGTTGGCTTCAACTTTGGCCATGCTACGCTGACATTGTTATCGGGTGCAAAATACATCCCCGGTTTTCGCAATGGGCATCCTGTTGATTGTACTTTTAACCACCACGTTTGGTTCTGGACATTGTATAGGAGATAACCGCGGTGCCGCTGAAATCTTTGCGAGATTGCGCTTGAAAAAACGGCGCGCTCCGCTTGCGTATTTGCCCATGCGCGCGTTCGCATTTTGCCTGATTGCTTTGTTGTCGATTCTCGATCTTGCCTGGTCGCAGGTAAGCAATAGTCCGTCCGGGCAGGTGGCTGCGCTGCCGATGTACCGGCCGATTTTGCTCGGGCAGGGTCAAAAGTCGTTGATCGATCGCATCGACACGCAGGACTTGATCAAGAAAGGGCAGAAGGACGCATTGATCATGTTCAATTGTGCAGTGAAAAAAGACGGCAGCGTGGAGTGGAGCGCGACCTACCACGGCACGCCGGATTCGGATTTACTCAAGCAAGAACTGCAAAAGAGGCTTTCGCCGGCGTCTGATCCCAGATTTATTCCGGCTGTTTATAATCATCGGCTGGTGGACGCGATTTATTACGGCACGGTCACTTTCGCGGTTCTCGATGGAAAACCGCGGCTGCGCATTTTCTCCAATCAGGAAGCCGAGGAGTTGGCGAAAGAGCATGATTTTATTGGGCCACAACCGTTTTTCGGGAACGAATCAAAGTTTACGGGATTCCATTACCCACCACCGGAGGCAGCGCGGGTTCCGGTGGATGGCGTTGTCGAGGCAAAGATGAAGATCGATGTCACCGGCAATCTTCAGGAGATAAAAGTCGTTTCCGAAAACCCGCCTTTTCTCGGGTTTGCTGATGCCGCGCTGGCCGATTTTAGAAACGCGAAATTTATTCCCGCGTTTCGTGACGGCAAACCGGTGGCATGCGATGTGACATTACCGGTCTTTTACAAAGCAGCAGGTTTTTGAGGCTGTAATCGCCTGGCCCGCTCCACGTTTATGGAAGGCTGTCGGCGCGCGCCAATAAAAAAACAATTTGTTCGCCGGCCATTCTTTCAGCGCGATCCTCTGAGTTGCGCCCGCGAACTGATTGGCGCGGAGCTCACTTGGGGAAGATGTGTGGGAATCATCGTGGAGAATGAAGCCTATTTTGCGGAAAACGATGAGGCCAGTCACACATTCTCTCGGCCAAGCGCGCGGGCATTTGTCGAGCGGAATAAAGCCGGCGCCGCTTACGTTTACTTTAGTTACGGTGCCCATTGGATGTTAAATGTGCTCGTCAAAGGCGAAGTCAACGGTTTTGTTTTGATTCGCGCGATCGAACCTGTCCGCGGGATTGAGTTGATGAAAAAACGGCGCGAGCTCGATGACCAGAAACGGCTTTGCTCGGGCCCGGGCAAGCTGACGCAAGCGCTCGATATAACAGATCGACATCACGAAATGGATTTATGTGCCGATCCACGGCATTGCTTCCTCCGCTCGGCAGACGCAATTCTCGATGTGGTGGCCGATGCGCGGATCGGTATCACGCGCTCCGCGCATCATCCGTGGCGGTTTACTTTGCGCGGGAGCCAGTTCGTAAGTGTGCCGGCGAAACTGTAGCCGCTTCGCTGTGTGAAGCGCCACGCTGAATTGTTTCTCGCGCAGTGCGCCGCCCACAAGGCGGCGGCTACAGGAGCGTTGACTGAATTGCTCCTTCACCGAAATTGATCGCTCACATGAATCAGCAGCGCGTTCTTCTTGGGATGAGCGGCGGAGTGGACTCCAGCGTCGCGGGCTATTTGTTGCGGGCGCAAGGCTACGAAGTCATCGGCGTGACCATGAAAGTCTGGCCGCAGGATTGCATTTCGCGCGCGGAGGACAAGTGTTGCGGCCCGCAAGCAGTGGCGGATGCGCGCGGTGTCGCGCACTCGTTAGGCATTCCACACTATGTTGTCGATGAAGCGGATCAATTCGAGCAAACAGTGATCAGTTATTTCGCGACCGAATATCAGGCCGGGCGCACGCCAAATCCATGTGTGATGTGCAACGAGAAACTCAAGTTTGGTAATCTTTGGAACAAAGCCGAGGCGCTAGAGTGCGATTACATCGCGACCGGTCATTACGCAATCATCGAGCATCATGCCGATCGCGCTGTGCTCAGAAAAGGGGTCGATCCGCGTAAGGACCAATCGTATTTCCTATTTAGTTTGCGGCAGCCGCAGTTGCGCCGGGCGCTCACGCCGCTTGGGACGATGCGTAAACCGCAAATTCGTGAAATTGCACACTCGTTAGGCCTAAAAGTTGCGGACAAGATCGACAGCCAGGAGATCTGCTTTGTCCCGGGCAATGATTACAGGGGATTTCTGCGTTCCCACCTCGGCGAGAATGAATTTCATCGCGGCGAGATTTACGATGTCGATGGAAATTTTGTCGCCGAACACGAAGGGATCGAGCTTTTCACAATCGGTCAGCGCAAAGGATTGCCCGGCGGCTCGGCCCGGCCGCGCTACGTGGTCGATCTCGATCCGGAAACGAACCGGGTCATTGTCGGAAGTGTGGGCGATTTGGTCTGCGACGAATTTGAAGTTGACCGCGTAAACTGGATCGCTGGGGCCTCGAATGAAGTTGTCAATGTCACAGTCAAGATTCGTTACAGCCATCCCGGGACGAGCGCGACACTCACTCCGCAGCCAGATGGCCGCGCGCACATTCGATTGCACGAAGCGCAGAAAGCTGTGACGCCCGGACAAGCGGCCGTGTTTTACGATGGCGATCTCGTGCTCGGCGGCGGCTGGATTTGCCGAAGCGAGGCGCTTAGCCGGAGTGCGGCACCTGTTTTAGCCTAACGAATGGCGGAACAAATTCTTCTCGCGCTCAGCACATTTCCGGATCCCGAAACAGCGCGTCGTATTTCTAATCGGCTGGTGACGGAGAAGCTAGCGGCCTGCGCGAACATTTTGCCGGCGGTCGAGTCGATTTATCGCTGGAAAGAAAAGATCGAGACAGGAAATGAAACACTCGCCTTTTTCAAACTGAGCGAAGATCGACAATCAGCTTTTCAGGAAAAATTGTGCGCGCTTCATCCCTACGAAGTGCCGGAAATAATCTTCTTCTCGGTCGCGTCGGGATTGCCAGGTTACCTGCGCTGGGTCGAGAAAAGCTGTGCTAAGTAGTCGTTGCACGACGACGCCGCCTCTCCCCGACCAGAAAAATCGTGAGGCCGATCGCATTCGCAATCACCGTCACGCTAATGATTTTGGTCGCAAAAATCAGCCGACTTGGCACATCGATGATTGGATAGACGGTGAAGAAGATCGCCAGCAGGGACACAGCAAAGCCGCAGAGCGCGGCGATTCGCAACCAAAGTCTTGCACCTTGTCGCACAGCGCTCGCGCCCGCAATCGGTATGGCGAACAGAACAAGATAAACGATTCCGTAGAAAACGTTGGCGGCGTTGTCCACGAGCTGAAATGCCTCCTGGATTCCAGCGCCGATCTGGCTCGCTATCGCGATTACGAGCGTGATGGCGCCAACGAAGAAAATGGAGTTGATCGGCGTTTTGTATCGTGGGTGTAAACGCGAGAACCAGTCCGGCAGAAGGCGGTCCCAGCCTGCGACCATCGGCAACCGCGAGCTGCCTGTGAGATGAACGCTTGTCGCTGAAACCGATCGCACCGTCATCATCAAAATCCCGACAGAAGCGATGGAGCCGGCGATCGGAAAAGAACGGAAGCCCAGTCGCAATGTTTGGGGCACCGGACCGATGAGATCGATTTGATTGTTTCCGACGAGAGCCAAAACTGAGCTGGTGCCGAGAATGAACATCAACGCGATCAATGGAGAGGCGATCATGACCGAGCGGCCGATATTGCGCGCCGGGGCACGCGCCTCGCCTGCGAGGATCGCGACGTACTCAAATCCGCTCAGTCCGCCGACGGCCAGTTTGCTAAAAATATTGAAACAATAAAAGATCGACATCGTGGGCGCGGCGATCTGAAGCGGGTGGTATTCCTTCAGTTCGTCGCGCGCGAGACTGACGAATGGCAAAACGATGAGCGCGCCGTAGGCCAGGAGCATGGCGAATCCACCGATGTTGTGCACCCATTTGCCTAACGATAAGCCGCGAATTCCGGTCCAGCCAAGGCCGGCGACGAGTGCGCAACTGATGAACGACACGCAGAGTTTGCTATTCGGCATCCAGGCCGCACCGATGGCGTAGGAGAGATTGGTCGTCACGAACATTCCGCCTAAAGCGATCACGGTGATCGACAGCAGCCAGAGATTCCATGCCACCATGAATCCAGCAAACTCGTTGAAACCGAGTTTCGCCCATTGGTAAAGACCGCCCTCGAGCGGCATGAGGCGATTCAAATAAATGACGACCGCGGCTTGCGGAATGTAAAAGAGCAAAATCGCGAGCAACCAAAAAAAGAGATGCGAGGAGCCAAGCTTGGCGGCCGTGCCGACCCAGCTCGAGCCAACGACAAAAACAATCTGCGTCAGGACAAGATCGAACAGACCGAGCGGCTTTTTGAGCGCAACGCTGTGGTCTTCGACTTTGCGTTCGGCACGATCCAATTCAGTTACCACGGGCGCCATCTACTATCGAAGTGATTGTCGATCTAACGATGTTCTTCGGCAGTCGATTTTTTTGGCGGCGGCTCGTTGCGAAATTCGCGGTGGCGAATTTTTCCGCCGGCGTAGGCGATGTAACCGCCGATCCCCAGAGTCGCTGCACCAAACAAAATCACGACGATCACGAGCGGCGCAGAAGATTTGGGCCATTTGATCGGCAGGACGATCGCGAGCGCGCTCAGAAGAGCCAGCGCATAGAAAAAATAGATGAGATCTTCACCACGATCTCGGTGCTCATCGAGCCAGCTCTTCCCGTCTTCGTCGATCATGGTCAGCACGCGATCGTAACCCTGTTCGCCAAACTCGTAGACCGGCCAGGCGGAGGCGGCACAAATAAGCACGATGATTAATGTTGAGATTTGCGCGCGCCGGCTTCGCAAAAAGAAAGCAATGATCAAGCCAATCCAAGCAATGGCCAGGCCGTAGATGGGCAGCGGATTGATTAAAACGTGAAGGTATTCCGGCTGGCGTAGATCGCGCAGGAGAACGTCGATCATAATTTGGCCTGCCAGCGTGTTTCAAACGCTTGTGCGGCACGCTTTACCTCCTCCGGGGATAGATATTTTTGCCAGTCAGCAACGGTAAAATGCCACCATTCAGTTCGCTGCCCTAAAAACCCGGCGCCCGCCATCGCCCGCTGCAATAGGTGCAAATGCGTGCGAACAGCGGGATCAATTCCTTGGTAATGCAACATCGCGGCCGGCGTGAAATCGTCGAAATCGCTCGGCATGTTGACCGCATTATTCGAGGCATCGGTCAAGGTGGCATCGACAGCGATTCCCCAGCTGTGCATTGAGCCAGGCCCGGCTCCGGGATCCGCGATATAATTAGTTTTGTGCGTAAGCTGCCAGAGCCGTAGCTGCACGGACGTGGGCCGATACGCATCCCAGATTTTTAATTGATACTGATAGCGCCGCAGAAATGCCTGGGCCGCGGCCAAACGTGGCGCCACCTCCGGGCGAACAAGGGCAGTTGTTCGAGGAGGATATAATGCGTGTCCGGAGCAATTATTCACGCCGGTATAACGCAGCTCAACGACGATCGTCGGGTCGACCGCTTTAATGTCAACGAGCGGAATGGTGGTCTGCGCCATCGCGGATTCCCAGGTTGCGATCGCCGCCGCAACGATAATGAAGCGAGCACTAAAGAATTTCATTGCCGAACAAATTAATGGGCCGCGATGTCGGCAGGGCTTGTCTTTGCAATGCGTTGGAGAAGAAGTCGAGCACTATTCTCGGGCACGATGAAGCGCAGCTCGAGGTTCGTGCCTTGTCGCTCGATTTCCGGCGGCTGCGCGTAGAGCAACAACTCAGAATCCTGCAAGTGCAACCAGCGCTGCGGGTCGTCGTGTAAATTGCGTGCCAGCTCCGATGCGCTTTGCGGCGAGTTCAATTTCAAAAGCAGCTTCGCCCTGACCGGATTTTGCAACGTCAACGCAAGTCCGAGCAGTTGTGATGAACCGAGTAATGCGGGCGTAAAAATCGGCTGGAAAACATGTGCAAGCTCCGGTGGATCGCGCGAAATTAAGCGCAGCGCACTCTCGCGATCGAGTGCCTGAAAACGATCGAAGAGTTGACCGGTGATTTTCAAATCCAGTTTCATTCCGAGCCGAACGCGGACCAGTTCATCCACTTCAGCGGAAGCTCCGACAGCCAGGGTCGTCGGACCAACACGCGCCACGGCAAGGTCGGCCCGTTCCCAGACGGGCAAACCGCTGATGACGCGTTTTTCGAAATTTTTATCTTTTTCAATCGAACGAATGACGCGCGAAACGTCGCCGCGCCCTTCGACTAGGACGAACTCGCGTACTTTGCCAGCCTCCTGGGTGGCAAGGGCGCGAGTGATCCGGGCCGCGTCGCGCGGCATGTTCAGCCCTGGAGTTTGTCCGGCCGAGCCAACCAGGCCGGACCAGATGGCCGGCCAGCTGTTTGGCTGATCTTTCCGCCAGCGTTTTGGCAGATCATCGCGTTCGAACTGGTCGGAATTGATAGACAAGATCGCTTCCGTTTCCTGCGGTAGCCACTCACGCCTCGCCGGTGTTTGAAAAACAAGGAATATGATGGGCAGCACCAGAAGAACTACGGAAACAACGCTGAAATAAAATTTGCGCAGTTCCTGCTTGTCGATCTTGCTGGAAAGCAGCGCGAGTTCGGCCGTGTGCTGGAGATGTCGATCCACCGCGCCGCGGCGGCGATGCACATCCGTGAGCAAATGCGGTGCGTTGGGCGGTGCAATCCCCTGCGACGCGAGATGACGCCCGATGTTTAGATAAGCGGGATTTTTCCGCTCTTCGACAGTCTCATGGTGGGCCCGCGCCTCCCGAACTGCTTCCTGCTGTGCGCGGCTGTTGTCGCCGAGGGCACTGTCGCGCTCTGCGAATTCGTCGCGAACACGCTCGATATTTTTTTCCACGACAGAAAGTTCCGCTTCGGCGGCAACCAGTTTTTCTTTCGCAAGTCTGCTTGCGTCTGCGCTGCCGAGACGCGCGCGAACAAGTTCGGCGCGTTCCTCCGGCAGCCGGCCACGGCGCGCAGTGATGGCGGCCACTTGCGTTTCGAGGTCCGGCGGTGGTGGGGCCATCGCTTGCAGCTCCGAGAGCTGTTTCAGTAATTCACGATCGGCCGCGTCGTTTTCCTGAACGCGGCGCTCTACCGCGGTCAATTCGCGTTCGCAAAGATCGGTGGTGCTCTTGGCCTCATTGCGTTGTTGGAGGAGAGGCTTTTTTCCCGCCTCTAATTTTGCCACAGCTTCATTCTGTTCGCGGGCATTTTGTTGCCGCTGCGCCTCGATCTTCTTGATCCCTTCTTCGATTTGCGCGATACGCAGAGCGACTTCCTTCTGCTCCTGCTCCAGTTTCTTCAGAGCGACAATTTCGTTGCGTAACTCGGGAAAATTCGCCGCCTGTGAAGTGCCTTCGCGCCCGAGGTTGATTTCGCTCTTCTGCAGGAGCCGTTTCTCGTAACGGAGCGCCATGCGCGTTCTTTGACGCTTAACCTTTAGCGCGATCTCGCGCAGGCCTGTCCGAATGAAACTCACAAGATGAGGCTACGTGAATCGCGCGCGCGATGAAATTGAAATGTTAATTTGGAGAGCAGCGATTTTCCGCCGCCTTTCGCAAATAGTGGCGGCCAAAACGGCTGCCCTACAATTGTATGATATTGACGATTACTCCTCGGAGTCGCGCAGCTTTGTCAACACGCTGAAATCTTCGAGCGTGGTCGTGTCTCCAGTCACTCTCGCACCGCTCGCGATTTCCTTGAGCAGACGCCGCATGATTTTTCCGCTGCGCGTCTTTGGCAGCACTTCGGCAAAGCGCACTTCATCCGGCTTCGCAATTGCTCCGATGTGCGCGCCAACGTGATCCCGTAGCTCGCGCTTGAGTGTGAAGCTTGGCTCGACTCCGCTCTTTAGCGTCACGAAAGCGACAACGCTCTGGCCTTTTAGATCGTCCGGCCGCCCAACCACGGCCGCTTCCGCGACTCGTGCATGGCTAACCAGCGCGCTTTCGATTTCCGAAGTGCCGAGCCGATGGCCGGCGACGTTCAAAACATCATCGATTCGGCCGACAATGTCGCCGTAAATCGTGCGCAACATCGACGGCCATGGGCGTCGAATAATCAGTTTTCCGCCAACATTCGCTCCGACTTCGTGTCCTTTTTCATCGACAATCGTCGCGTCGACCCCAAAAAACGGCAGGGTCGCGCTGCCTGGTTTTGTTGGAATCGCGCCCGGCAGTGGCGTGATCAGGATCTGGCCCGTTTCCGTTTGCCACCAGGTGTCGACAATCGGGCAGCGGCCGCCACCGATTTTTTTGTGATACCAAATCCATGCTTCCGGATTGATCGGTTCACCGACGGTGCCGAGCAGGCGCAATGACGAGAGATCGTGTTTCGCCACCCACTGATCGCCCCAGCGAATGAACGCGCGGATGGCGGTGGGCGCGGTATAGAGAATGTTGACTCGGTGTTGCTCGATGATTCTCCAGAAGCGGTCGGGCTCCGGCCAGTTTGGCGCACCTTCGTACATGAACGTGGTCGCGCCATTGGCCAGCGGACCATAAACAATGTAACTGTGCCCTGTGACCCAGCCGACATCCGCGGTGCACCAAAAAATGTCTTCGTCACGGATGTCGAAGATGTATTTCATCGTTGAATAGACCCCGACGAGATAACCGCCGGTGGTGTGCAAAATTCCCTTCGGCTTTCCGGTCGAGCCGCTCGTGTAGAGAACGTAAAGCGGATGTTCGCTGTCGAGCGCAACGGGCGGACAATTGGCATCGACATATTCCAGCTCGCGATGCCACCAGACGTCGCGTCCTTCTTCCATGTGGACATCGTTGGCCGCGCGCCGGAAAACGATCACGCATTTCACGGAAGTCTTTTCCCGCAACGCGTCGTCCACGTTTTTCTTGAGCGGAACGATCGCGCCGCGACGATAACTGCCGTCTGCCGTGACGACGGCGATCGCCCCGCTGTCCGCGATGCGATCGCGAATGCTGTCGGCGCTGAATCCGCCGAAAATAACTGAATGCACAGCACCGATTCGAGCGCACGCAAGCATCGCGATTGCCGCCTCGGGAATGGTCGGCAAATAAATGATGACACGATCGCCCTTGTCGATCTTGTTCCGCTTCAGCACGTTGGCGAAGCGGCAAACTTCGTGATGCAGTTGCTGATAGGTCAGCGTGCGCTTCTCGCCTGGCTCGCCTTCCCAGAGAATCGCCGCTTTATTTCGGCGCGGACCGCTCAAGTGTCGATCCAAACAATTTTCCGAAAGATTGATTTTGCCGCCGACGAACCATTTCGCGAACGGCGCTTTCCACTCGAGCACTTTTTTCCACGGCACGCGCCAGGTCAGCTCATCTGCTTCGCGCCCCCAAAATTTGGCCGGCCGGTTGATCGATTCGCGATACATCCGCCGGTATTGATCGAGGCTTTTGATCCGCGCTTTTTTGGCAAAATTTTTCGACGGCTTAAAAACACGCTTCTCCTTCAAGTGCGACTCGATGTTCTTATTGTCGGTCTTCATTCAATCTGCTGGACGCTAGCAATGCCGCTCGAACACTCAATGGAAAGTTAGCAGTTTTTGAGTTGTGTTCTCCGAAAGCGTCACCGAAAAGTGACCTCATGTCTGAGCACATCTACAAAAAAATTGAGTTGGTCGGTTCGTCTCCGACCGGATTCGAGGAGGCAGTAAAAAATGCGTTGGTACGAGCTGAGAAAACCATCCGCAACATGCGCTGGTTCGAAGTGACCGAAACACGCGGCCACATCGAGAGTGGCAAGATCGATCACTGGCAGGTTACGCTCAAAGTCGGTTTTACGCTCGAGAAGTAACTGTGGGGTGGCTGCGGATCAGCCGTCAGGTCCCTCAAGATCGGCGCTCGCGGCGGCGAGCGCCGCTACACCTATTCTTCGTCCTGCACTGCTTGATACAGTTTCGTTGCGCCGTAGATGAGAATTGCCGGCTTCAACGCCAGGGCAAAAAGCCGAAATACACCTCCGATGATCTGACCGAGCGGGAGCCGGTTCAAAATATATCCGGCGACGAAAGCATAGAAAAGAGACTGTCCCGGCTTTTCGCGCACGTAATCTTCGGTCTGACTGAGCACCGCATCGAATTGCTCTTTGGTGTAGCGAAACCCGCGCTCGGCGAGATCCTCGGATCTTCCAGCAAATGATTCGTCCATAACATTTAAGGTTCGGATGCGAATGGTTGTCTGCGCGCACCCATCTGGTCAACGCAAAGATAACCAGAGCGAACTGGCGCGCATGTTAGGCGGAAAATCGGGCAGGGGAGGTGGTCGATGAAATTTGCCGGCGCGGCGCGTTGCCTTGAGGCAATAGCGCGCCATTACTTCGAGGGCGTGTTCGCGTAAAGCGGAGCAATTCGTCGAAAGCAGGATGCAAGCATCTCGCTCCGCCAGTTCGAGCGCGAGGAGGAGTAACTTCTCAAAATCGTGTTCGACGTGAAATGCCTTGCCGCGCCGCGAGCGCGAAAAAGTCGGCGGGTCGAGAATGATCGCGTCGAATTTTTCTCCCTTGCGGGCAAGTCGCGGAAGAACCGCAATGGCGTCGTCCGCGATGAACTGATGGTCGCTGGTCAACAGACTGTTCAGCGAAAAATTTTCGCGGCCGCGGGCCAGCGATTTCTTGGAAAGATCGACATTTACTGTTTTCGCTCCGACCGAAGCCGCGGCCACCGAAAAGGAGCAGGTATAGGCAAAACAATTCAGGAGCCGCTTTGGCGCGATCTTGCGCACGTAGCTTCGGTTCTCCCTTTGATCGACAAATAAACCCACTGAGTACCCCGCGCCGAAGTCGATTCCAAATTTGAGGTGCCGCTCCATGACGAGCGTCTGTAAATTTTCTTCTTCATTTCCGAGGAAGAGTTGTGGCGTTTCACGTTCTTCATTTTTCTTTGGCACAAACCGGGTGAAAATCCGGCCGAACTTGAACCCCACCGCTGCGCCCCAGAAATCCAGCCCCTGAATTAAACGTTCCCGCGCCAGCGCATTCTTGAACGAGATGAGAATATCGCGCCCAAAGCGTTCCACCCAGCCGCCGCCGATCGTGCACAAACGGTGCGCATCGGTCCCCTCCGCTTCGAAATCGCGCAGCATGGTTACCTCGATCCACTCCGATCTCATTTTCATCGTTGGGAGAAGATTTAATCGCATTCTTTTAAAACAGGAAACAGGGAATCCATCGTTTGCCGCACTCGTTAGGGGCGTTACACTCTCGCGTCGTTGAGTTCCGTTATTTTGCACCGCGCCATCTTCAATCGCCTATCTATGCAACAAGTGACCGTTCGCGTTCCGGCGAGCACTTCCAATCTAGGCCCAGGTTTCGATTGCCTCGGTGTCGCGCTGCGCATTTATAATGATGTAACCGTGACTCGAGGCGGCAAGTTTCGCCGTCTGTTGATCACTCGTGAGACGGCGCGGTTGTTCTTCGCCCACGCCCGACGTGCGCCGTTTTCGTTTTCCGTTTCGATCAAGGGCAGCGTTCCGGCTTCACGCGGTTTGGGCGGCAGCGCGACCATTCGTCTCGGCATTCTGCATGCACTGAATCTGCTCTCCGGGAATCCGTTGGATCGATTGTCGATCTTTCATTTGTGCGCGCAGCTGGAAGGACATCCGGATAATGCGGCGCCGGCAAGTTTTGGCGGTTTCACCGTAGTGCGCGCGCAAAACGTTCAGCGCTTCGAAGTTTCACCGCGCCTATATTTTGTTCTCTTGATTCCAGATTTGGAAATTAAAACATCAACTGCGCGAAATATTTTGCCCTCGCGAATTGCGCGCGCTGATGCGGTCGACAGCTGCGCGAATGCATGCGCAATCACCGCCGCGTTTGCGGCCTGCAATTATTCCGGCTTGCGCGGCACGTTCGCCGATCAGTTTCATCAACCATTTCGCCAAAAATTGATTCCGTTTTTGCCGCGCGCCATCGCCGCCGCCGAAGAAGCGGGCGCGCTCGGTGCTTTTCTCAGCGGCAGTGGTTCAACCATCGCCGCCGTCACGTTAAAGAACCCGCAGAAAATCGCGGAAGCGATGCGCCGCAAGATCGATAATCATTCCGCGGGAACGATCATTGTTTCCGCCGACAATCGCGGCGCACGTTTTCTGAAAATCCGAAATTCTTCCGATGTCCCGTTGGCTTGAGAACCTCGAACAGTTTGCGATCGACGTCATCCTCGAGCGGCGCCACGGAACGCGCGCCGGAATTCTGCGCGGAATTCTCTACGCGCTTTCCTTTATTTATGAGCGGCTGGTCCAGCTCCGTTTGTACCTTTATCGGAAAAGAATCTTTCGGGAGCGCACGCTGGGTTGTCTTGTCATCAGTATCGGAAACTTGACCGTCGGCGGCACCGGCAAAACGCCCATCGTGGAAAAATTTGCGCGGGCGCTGCAATCGGGAGGTCGCCGAGTCGCGATTTTGAGTCGCGGTTACAAAAGTGTTCCGCGTCCGAGCAAACGCAGTTGGCTGCACGGGTTTGGAAAGAAAGATGCCGCTCTGCCGCGCGTGGTCTCGGATGGAAAGTCGTTGCTTCTCGATTCCGTCACCGCTGGCGACGAACCCTACATGCTCGCGCACAATTTGAAAGACGTGATCGTGCTGGTGGACAAAGACCGCGTAAAAAGCGGGCGTTTTGCGATCGACAAATGGAAGATCGATACGCTCTTACTCGACGATGGTTTGCAGTATTTGCATCTCAAACATCGCCTCGACATGGTGCTGGTGGATCGACAAGCGCCTTTCGGCAATGAATTGTTGCTGCCGCGCGGCACATTGCGCGAGCCGCCGCGGAACTTGCGTCGGGCCAGCTACATCTTCATCACCAAGAACACAGGCGAGCCTAACGACGCGCTCGTCCAACGGATCCGCCGTTACAATCGCACCGCCGAGATCATTGAGTGCGCGCATAAGCCGCTCCATCTGCAAAATATTCTGACGGGCGAACGATTGCCGCTCGAGCGTTTGCGCGATACTTACATCGGCTCGATCTGCGGTATCGCCGCGCCCGAAAGTTTCGAGGGCGGACTAAAAAAACTCGGCGCCCATCTCGATCTTGCGAAAAGATACATCGATCATCATCGTTATTCCGAAGCGGAATTGAACAGCTTCATCAATCGCTGCCTCCGGCGCGATCTGGAAATGATCGTCACCACCGAGAAAGACGCGGTGCGCATGCCACGTCTCCAGGGAGCGGAAGTGAAAGTGCCGATTTATTTTTTGCGAGTGGAAATCGAAATCATGAGCGGTCACGAAAGCTGGGAACATTGCGTCGCGCGCATCTGCAAACCGCAGCCGCTGCTCTCGCCCGAGCGCTTCTTTGCGTGAGGATTCCTCTTTGTGCGAAGTTTTAGAAATGAGCGATAAAGCCGACCTGATTGTCGAAGACCGCAAGATTCAGGTCTCGCACCTGGACAAGGTACTTTACCCGAAAGTCGGTTTCACCAAGGGACAGGTGATCGATTATTACATCCGCATTGCGCCGGTGCTCTTACCTCACCTGAAAGATCGGCCGCTCACCATGAAACGCTATCCCAATGGTGTGGATGCCGAGTTTTTCTACGAAAAAAATTGCCCGCCGCATCGGCCGAAATGGGTGAAAACGGCAAAGGTCTGGAGCGAAGGCGACAACCGCATCATGGATTATTGTCTGGCGCAGGATTTGCCGACGCTCGTCTGGGCAGCAAACCTCGCTGATCTCGAACTGCACACGTCGCTTGCGCGAAAGAAAGATGTCGCCCGTCCGACCATGATGGTTTTCGATCTCGATCCCGGCGCGCCGGCCGACATCGTGCAATGCTGCCAGGTCGGACTCTGGCTGCGCGATTTGCTAGGCAAAATGAAATTGAAGAGCTTTATGAAAACGAGCGGCTCAAAAGGTCTCCAGGTCTACGTGCCATTGAATACTTCGGTCACGTTCGATCAAACGAAAGATTTGTCGCGAGCACTCGCTCAGCACCTCGAACGCGAACATGTCGATCTTGTCACATCGAACATGTCCAAAGCGCTGCGTAAAGGAAAAGTGTTCGTCGATTGGAGTCAGAACGACGAACACAAAACTACTGTTTGCGTGTATTCGCTTCGAGCCAAGGAAGAACCAACCGTTTCCACTCCGGTGACTTGGGACGAAGTCGCCAACTGCCTGAAAAAGAAAAAAGCCGACCTCCTGAAATTCCGCTCCGATAAAACTCTCGCTCGCGTCGAAAGAATGGGCGACCTCTTTGAACCGGTTGAAAAACTCAAGCAAAAGCTGCCGACGAAGTGGAAGCTATGAGGTACTTAGCGAGGCAAAGATTATAGAGCATGAACAATCACCTATGGTTTGATGCGATGGGATGGGCGGGAGCAGCCGCGCTTCTTGTCGCTTATGCAATGGTTTCCACTAAGAAATTTGAAGGAGACTCAACTGTTTACCAATTCCTCAATATCGTCGGCAGCCTTCTTTTGGCCGTAAACACGATCTCCTACGGAGCTTATCCTTCCTCTTTCGTAAACATGATTTGGATAGGAATAGCTGTTTTTTCGATTGCAACCAGAAGGCGACTTCCTTCTCGTTAGGTCGCTACGGCGGTGAATTAGGAATTGTTTCATATGCGCAAAGTGAATCTGAAAGGCATTCCCGAGCAGGAACGAAAATCGCCGAAGGGCAAGTTTCATAAGTTCGTGAAAAATATTTCGATCGCACTTGGTCGAGAACCGGAGTCACTCGATTTGTGGAAACGCCATCCGTTTGATCTGGCACTGGTTCGGATTCCGAAGGATAAATCGTTTTGCCCGTATCACTCGCACTCAGCCGAATCGGAGCTTTATCTCGTGGTTTCTGGGCGCGGCAGTGTTCGTGATAAGGATGGATCGACAATCGTAACCGCGGGCGACGCGTTTCTCTTTCAGCCGGGCGAAGCGCATCAGCTTACCAACGCCGGTGACGACGATTTCGTTTATTACGTCATCGCTGATAATCCGAGGAGTGGCGGAGCAACCGGCGATTCCTGTTATTATCCCGATAGCGCCAAATGGGCGGTGGTGAAGGAGGGATTGGAAGAAGTAATCGTCAAAGGAACGGAGGTCGATTATCACGACAGCGAGGAGTAAGCGGCGGTGACCGGAACGGAAACAATAGTAAGAGATGTCTCGACTCCGCTCAACATGACATAAGCTAAGATCGACATCTTGTTTTCATGATTCGTCGACTGACCGCGCGCGACACGCGGCTGAGCAACTTTCGTTTTTACGATCTGCTCGTGCACATCTTCGTCGTCATCCTGCTGATCTCGAACCTTGTCGGCCAGAAAATCTGCGTCATCCCGTTCATTCACTTTTTTGGTTTTGTTCCGCGAGTAAGCGGCGCGCAATTGCTCTTCCCGATTACGTACATCTTCGGGGATGTTTTTACGGAAGTGTACGGCTACGGCGCGTCGCGCCGCGCCATTTGGATCGCATTCTTCGCGAATATTTTGCTGACGTTAATGGGCGTGTTCGTGGTTTGGTTTCCGGCCGCGCCGGAATGGACGAATCAACAGGCATTCGAGTCGGTCTTTTACGTCGTGCCGCGATTCGTCGTCGCGAGTCTGGTCGCATTTTGGGCGGGCGAATTCACCAATTCCTATACGCTTGCGAAGATGAAACTTTGGACGAACGGCAAATGGCTTTGGACGCGCACCGTTGGATCGACAATTACCGGGCAGTTTGTCGATACGACGACGGTAATACTGATTGCGTTCGGCGGTCGCGAATCGTGGTCAACCATCGGCAGTCTCATTTTCTGGGGCTACTGGTTTAAAGTGCTGTATGAGGCAGCTGCGACGCCGATTACTTATTGGATCGTGAATAATCTGAAGCGTGCCGAAGGCATCGATGTTTATGATCGGGGGACGAATTTCAACCCGTTCGCGCGTAATCGGTCGGAGCAACGGGTGCTGGAGAATCTGTAGTCGCCTCGCTCAGGGGAAGCGCGACGCTTACGCGTTAAGATCGAACGCGTATTGCGCCGCTTCGAGAGCGGCGGCTACAGTGGTTACACGTGAAAATTATTTCCGGCGGACAAACGGGGGTGGATCGCGCGGCCCTCGATGCTGCATTGAAATACGGGATCGAATGCGGCGGTTGGTGTCCGGCGGGACGACTCGATGAGCTTGGGCGAATCCCGGATCGTTATCCCGTAAAAGAATTAGAAGAAGGAAGTTTCGCCGAGCGCACCTGGCAAAATGTGAAGGACTCGAATGGCACGGTGATAATTTACTTCGATAAGTTGCGCGGCGGAACCGAATATACGGTCGAATGCTGTAACAAACTCCGGCGCCAGCACGTGCTGATTGATGCAGCCAGAACTTCCTCCGAAAGCGCCGCAAAGTTGATGGTCGATCTTGTCCGCAATCGTAAGATGGACATTCTCAACGTCGCCGGACCGCGTGAAAGCGAGTGGGCAAATGGATACGCTTATGCCTTTCGCGCGCTGGAAATTTTCCTCAGCGGACTGCAGCGCCATTTGCCGGCACGCTCCTGACAATCAAGCACGTCATTTTCGATGCTATACGTGAATCACGTATAGCATCGATTATTCGCGACGATTTATCTTATTGGTGGGTTTCCGGTAGGATGCAGGAAAGAGCAGGCGGAAAGCCTGCGCTTCCAAAACTCACTCGTATCTGAGCGCTTTGACTGGATCGAGGCGCGCGGCGAAGTAGGCGGGGATCAATGCGGCGAGTGAGCAGATGAGAAACGCGCTGATGCAAATGATCCAGACGTCTTGCGGGATGACTTGTGCGGGAATTTCCGAGAATTGATAGACTTCGCGCGGGAAAATTTCGATGTGCAACGTCGATGCCAGCCAGTGACTGAATTCGTTACGGTAGCGAATCAACGTCATACCAAGCCCGAGGCCGGTGAGCGTGCCAAACAACCCGACCACCGTGCCCTGACCGAGAAATACCCAAATGATTTGCGAGATGTTTGCGCCAAGCGCTTTCACGATCCCGATCTCGCGCCGTTTTTGCACGGTCACGGTGATGAGTGTGCTCATGATTCCAAATGCGGCGACGACAACAATGAAAAAAAGGAGGAAGAACATCACCGTGCGTTCGAGGCGGACGGCTTCGAAATATTGGCGGTTCATGTCGATCCAAGTCTCGGCGAATTGCGGCGGTGTCAGAAAATTTTGGATTTCGTTCTTCACCCGCTCGGCGCCGTAGGGATTGTCGGTCTTTACCGTGATGCCGTGAAGGGCGTCGCCGAGCCCATAAAGCTCCTGGCCAATGTAAATCGGCACGAGGAGAAACTCGGAATCGTGCAGGTAATGCCCCGTTTCATAAATGCCGGTGACGGTGAGGTCTTTGGGCAAAATGACATCGCGCAGTTCGTCGATCGCTTTCTTTTCATCCGTGCCCTTCGCAGTTTCGAGCTTCTTAATTCCATCGAGAATCTGTCCAAGATTTCCCGGTGAATAGACGGTGAGTTTGTCGCCGACATGGATGCGCAATTGGCGGGCGAGTTCGATGCCGAGTACGGTCGATTCGCCGTCGAGGTCGAGCTTACCCTCTTTGATGAATTTTCGCAGCGGGACCACCTTTTCCTCTTCCGCAGGATCGACGCCGCGAATCATCGGGGCGAGCCGGCGCTTTTCGAACTCGACGATGACCGGCCCTTGCACGTAGGGCGCGGTCGCGACCACGCCAGGCAAATTGTCGATCTTTGTTTTGAGCGCGCGCCAATCGTGCAGGATGTCCTCGGTCGTGACGAGAATGTGCGCGTCGAAATCGATCACCTTTTGGCGAAGTTCACGATCGAACCCGGTCATGACTGAGATGACGAGAATTAGCACCGTCACACCGAGTGTCACACCGAGCACCGAGATCAAGGTGATGATGGAGAGGAAAGTCCGCTTCGGTTTCAAATACCGCAGTGCCAGAAAAAAACTAAACGGCAGTTTCAATTCGCGGATACCGTGGATGGGAATCTCCCGATTTGCCAGAATTGAAATTGTCGCGCTGGGTTGAAGTTAATGCGACGCTCGCAGAGCGCCACTACAGAAACGCTCGACGACTGACGTGCGCGAGTGCAAGATCGACAAGAAATTTCAGGAGATCGCTATGCGAATCAGAATCACTCTTTTTGTCGCGCTTGTGCTTGCTTCCGCCGCCTTATTCGCGGCCGAAGAAATGTCCAAAATCGAGAAAAACCCAGCTTACGACAAAATGATAACACTCGTCGGTTCATGGCAGGGAACGGTAAACGAAAATGGCAAACCGCTCGATACCCACGCACGGTTCAAACTGGTTTCGGATGGCTCTGCGCTGGCGAGTTGGCTCGACGAAGACACGCCGCACGAAATGATCACCATGTTTCACATGGACGGCAACAATCTGATGGCCACGCATTACTGCGCCGCGCACAACCAGCCGCGCATGGTTTTAATGACCGGCGGCGATCCAAATCGGCTTGTCTTCAAATTCAAAGACGGAACCAATATCCAACCTGACGCCGGCCACATGCAACAGGTGGCCTTCATCTTCGACGGCGCCAACCACCACATCGAAGAGTGGACCTACATCGACAAGGGCAAGGAAGACACCACGCGCTTCGATTTCCGGCGAAAGCAGTAAGGCGGACCCCCTACTTCCGCGAGATGATTGAGTATTGCGTGCGTCAGCGCGCCGCTGCGACACCCGCAGTCGATTAACAAAGATAAAGATTGTGTCTTCTTTACTTGAGCGCGTGCACCTTTAGCTCTTCCAATGTGACGAACTCGAGCGCGGAGGAGTGCGTCGCCTCAAGATCGACGGGCGCCGCGACGCCATGCTCCAGTGCGTCTTTCCAACGCGTGACGCAAACGCACCACTTGTCGCCAGGTTCCAATCCGGGAAACCCCCATTCCGGATGTGGCGTGACCAAGTCGTTTCCATCGAGCACGGAAAAATCCAGAAACTCGCGCGTGGCTTGCACGCACACCGTGTGCTGACCGATGTCTTCCGGCCCGGTGCGACAGTAACCGTCGCGATAAAATCCGGTCATCGGATCGCGACAACAGCATTTGAGTTCAGTTCCGAGGACGTTTGTGGGCATCGGACGAAGTTAGCAAACGATTCTTTATTTCAATTAAAAATCGCGTTTCGTCGGCGCGACAAAATCGGTTTCGGTCGAAATGGTCGATTCACCGGCGCTCTGCTGCAATGCCTGCTCGATCGCCCGCCAGGCCAGCATCGCGCATTTGACCCGCTGCGGAAATTTCCGCACGCCTTGCATCAGTCGAAGATCACCCAACATCCTGGGTGCATCGTCCGTTTCGCCGGTGACCAGATCATGAAATACGCGAAACATTTCCATCGCTTCAGCAGAACTTTTGCCTTTCAACTTCGTTGTCATCAATGAGGCGGATGCCTGACTGATCGCGCAGCCGCGGCCGGTGAACTTGATATCTTGCAAGTTTCCCTCTTCGCCAAATCGGACGCCAAGATGAATCTCGTCGCCGCACGCCGGATTGTCGCCATGCACCAGCACCGCGGCGTCAGTGAGATCTCCAAAATTCCGCGGACGGCGCGAATGGTCGAGAATGACCTCCTGGTAAAGTTCTTCGAATTCTGGACTCATGAAAAGAAACGCACGGCATCACGCAGGATTTCAATCATGCGGTCGATTTCCGTTGTCGTGTTGTAAAAATAAAAGCTCGCGCGAGTTGTCCCAGCCACGCCGAACCTCCGCATCAGCGGCTGGTTGCAATGGTGTCCGCCACGCATGGCCAACCCGTACTGATCTGCGAACGTCGTGAGATCGTGTGGATGCGCGGTCTCCATCACGAAACCAACAAGCGCGCCACGGTCCTCACGTGGTCCGAGAACACGCATTCCAGGCAGTTCAGTCAGACGTTCCACCGCATAACCAGCAAGATGCGCATCATGTTCGAAAATTGCCGAGCGCCCGATCCGCTCGATGTAATCAATCGCGGCGGCGAGACCGATCGCGCCGGCGATGTTCGGTGTGCCCGCCTCAAATCGGTGGGGCGCTTTCTTGAACGCGCTTTTTTCCAGGGTGACGCTGACGATCATCTCCCCGCCGCCATGCCATGGGGGAATGGAATCGAGAATCTCGGCCCGCCCGTAAAGCGCCCCGATGCCAGTAGGTCCGCACATTTTGTGTCCGGAGAAAGCGAGGAGATCGCAGCCCAACTCGCGGACATCGATCGGCAAATGTCCTACGCTTTGGGCCGCATCCACCAGCGTGAGCGCGCCGACAGACCGCGCTTTGTCACAAAGCTCGGCAACAGGATTGATCGTTCCGAGGGAATTTGAAATGTGTGTGAAGGCGAAGAGCTTCACTTCGGGCGTGAGCAATGAAGGAAGCTGATCGAGCGCGAGAGTGCCATCGTCCCGGACCGGCACGAAACGCAGCTGGGCGCCCGTTCGCTCGGCCAACAACTGCCAGGGCACGAGGTTGCTGTGATGCTCCATTTCCGTGAGGAGGATCACATCACGCACGCGGATAAATTTCCCGCCCCACGCCTGCGCCACAAGGTTTATGCTTTCGGTCGTCCCGCGCGTGAAGACGATCTCATCGGCAGTCGCAGCGCCCAGGTAGCTCGCGACACGCTGCCGCGATTTTTCGTAAGCTAGCGTCGCGCGCGAACTGAGCTCGTGGAGACCACGATGCACATTGGCGTTTTCGTGCTCGTAGTAATTTCGAAGCGCATCCAGCACATTTCTCGGTTTCTGCGACGTTGCGGCGCTGTCAAAGTAGATCAAAGGATGGCCATGTGCCTGTTCGCGGAGGATCGGGAAATCTTCGCGAATGGCGTTCCAGTCTACGGCGCTACTTGCGACCCGGTGCACACGCTAATCTGCTCCATGCGCCGATGCGCGCCACCTTATTCACGAATCGAGTTTCGCTTACCGCAAAGATCGGCCAGTTCCTCGAGGTTTTGCCTTGCTTGGATGAGGGGCAAACCTTTACGCTTAGCCAGTCAGGTCAACCCACAACCGAGGAACAACTTATGAAAACTTTAAGTCTTTTTATCGCGTGCCTTTTCATGACAGCTGCTGCTGCTGTCGCGCAATCGCCGGCCGAAGCAACGGCGGCGCCGAAAACTTCGGAGCCCAATGCCGAGCTTGCACCGATCAGCGCGATCGGCGCGCACGTTTGCGGCATCCATTTTTACAGCGGCAACATGAAGCGCCAGCTCATCGCGCAGCATTATTGCTCGCATTTGAGTGACGAAGTGCTGCAATGCGTGATCTACGATTCGGAAAGGAAAGATGCGCGGATGATCGGCGTAGAATACATCGTGAGCGCAAAAATCTTTGAATCATTGCCGGCCGACGAGAAAAAATTCTGGCACAGTCACAACTATGAAGTGAAATCAGGAGCGCTGACGGCCCCAGGCGCTCCCGAAGCAGCCGAAAAGGATCTGATGAAAGTCTTGATCGGCACCTACGGCAAAACCTGGCACACGTGGCAGGTGGATCGCGGCGACAAACTGCCTTTGGGCATTCCGCAACTCATGATGGCCTTCACCAAAGATGGCCAGTTGGATCCGAAGATCGCGGCCGAGCGTGATCAACTTTATTCAATTTCGGTCGCCGCTAAAAAGGCCGCGCGCGCCGACATTCCGGATGCAAAGATCGATCCTGGCGCGGATGCCTGGCAGAAAGGCTCCGCCGTCCAGCTCGATCTCAAAACTGTTTCGGCAAAGGCGAAATAATCGCGGGGGCTTGGATCAACGCTCGATGAGCGTCGCGTAAATTCGTCCGACGGTTCCCTCGACGCTGCTCAGGACAGGCGCCGACCGCCGCTACAGGCATGCCCAAAATTGCCACGGTTTACTGGCTTATTCCGGCGGAGCCGAAACGCGAATTGTTTTGCGAGCTGATTCGCATTCTTGCCAAACAATTCGATGCGCCGCGCTTCGAACCGCATCTTACGCTTCTCGTGACCGCGGAAGATCGACAAACATTCAAGCAAATTCTCGAGCAGATTGATGCATCGTTGATCCAACTGCGCCTTGGGGAAATCAGTTTTTCATCCAAATTCACCAAGACACTTTTCGTGCGATTCAAATCGAACAACGCACTGAAAAAACTTATTGTCGATCTTCGGCGCGCGGCGAAATCGCGCGGCAAGTTCGTGCGCGATCCACACGTGAGTCTTCTCTACAAGAAAATCCCGGTGGCGGTGAAAAAGGAACTCGCGTCCACGATCAGACTGCCGTTCAAGGAAGTCGTTTTCGATTCGATTAAAGCGGTGCGCTGTCATTTACCGGTGCGCGATCGCGCGGATGTCAAAGCGTGGCGCGTTATTGCAGCGAAATCGCTTGGACGGTAGCTGATTGAAATCTTCGCCATCAGTCCGAGCTTTTGTTGAGAGCTGGATTGATGACAAACAAGACAAAGATCTTCGGTCAGCACGACGAAGCGACGATCAAGCAGATCGAGACGTGCGTCGCGGCAGGCGCTGAGCGCGGTGTGCTTTGCGCCGACGGACATAAGGGTTATGCGCAACCGATCGGCGGCGTGGTTGCCTACAAGGACAAAATTTCCCTCAGCGGCGTCGGGTTCGATATAGCCTGCGGCAACCTTGCCATCCGGACGGATGCGAAACGGGAGCAGGTCGCGCCGAAGATCGGCAAAATCATGGACGACGTTGTGCGCGACATTTCATTCGGCATTGGTCGCAAAAGCAAGACACGCGTCGAGCACGAACTGTTTGAGGATCCGGCGTGGGAATTAAAGCCAATGCGGGATTTGAAACCGACGGCAGCAGAGCAGCTCGGCACGGTCGGCGGCGGGAACCATTATGTCGATCTTTTCGCGGACGAGCAGGACCGCATTTGGGTCGGCGTGCATTTCGGATCGCGCGGACTCGGGCACAAGACAGCCACGCATTTTTTAAAAGCGGCCGGCGGCAAAGATGGAATGGATGTTCCGCCCACCGTAGTTGACGAAAAATCGGCGATCGGCTGCGATTATCTGGCCGGAATGCATCTGGCGGGTCGTTACGCTTATGCGGGGCGTGAAGCGGTGGCGCGGCACGTCGTGCGCGAAATTCTGGGCGCGAAGATCGTCGATGAAGTGCACAATCATCACAACTTTGCGTGGCGGGAAAAACATGGAGGGCACGAGTATTGGGTGGTGCGCAAAGGTGCGACGCCGGCGTTTCCGGGACAAAAAGGTTTCGTCGGTGGAAGCATGGGCGATGACGCAGTGATCATTGAAGGAGTTGATTCACCCATTTCGCGTGAAGCCCTCTTCTCAACGATTCACGGCGCCGGGCGGATAATGTCGCGGACGGCGGCGAAAGGCCGTTTTGTCAAAGTTGGAAACAAGCGAATCCGGCAGGATGGACTGGTCAGGCATGACGAAATGACGAAATGGCTGCAAGATCGACATATTGTTTTGCGCGGCGGTGATCTTGATGAAGCGCCGCAGGCATATCGGCGTCTTCCGGATGTTCTTGGCGCGCATGCAGGCACGATTCGAGTATTGCACATCCTTCGTCCGCTGGGCGTGGCGATGGCCGGACGCGACATTGTCGATCCGTACAAAGATTGACCTGTTATGGTACAGCCGACGACGTAGGCGCGGGGGACGGCGTCGATTTCGATCCTGGCGTGGAAGCCGATGCTGGCGTTGGAGTTGCCGGGGACGGCGAAGGCGGCGGCGATGGGGTGGGCGAAGCGGAAGCGAGCTTGGTCCTGGCTTCATCGAGTAATCTTTTTTCTTCGAGATAAATCGGACCTCGCTCCGCAGCTTCCATGTAATCGTGGGCCGCGTCGCTCTGATTTTCGTCGATCAAAAACAGCGCGACGTAAACCGCGGCGTGGGAATCGTGCAATTGATCGGCCGGTAATTTCTTAACAATCTCGAACGCCTCGTTTGTGCGGCCCATGCTGTAGAGAGAAAACGCGTAGGTGACAGCGCAATTAACGTCGTTGGGCGCGCGATCATAAGCTTCCTTTGCGAGTTGCTGTGCCTCAATTGGGTTTTGGTCAATAGTCAGGCCAAGCCGCGCGAGGTTCGCGGTGATGGCTGGTTCATTCGGAGAGCTTTCGTGCAAACGCTGGAGAACATCATAGACTTTTCTGATTTCGTTGTTTGCGCGATAAAGGCGATAAAGCGAATCAAGCGCTTCGCGTCGAGTCGAAGGATTTCGGGAAACGTGCGACCAAAGGTGATCCGCTTCGATCGACAAATTCCACCTGGTCGCGAGCCGCGCGAGCTTGATTTCCCGATCGGGCTGGTCGTTGGCGTCCCGCTCGGCGGCGCGCCAGAGCGAAGCGAATTCCGCGTTGGCGATGGATTGCCGCGATTCGCGCGCTGCGAAAGCCTGGTAAGCGAGTCGTAAATAATCCTCGTCCACCCATGAGCCGCTGCGGGTCCAGCGCCTGAGCCGCGACCAGTTTTTTTTATTGGCAAACGCTTCGGCAACAGCGATGGCGACTGGCGGACGAGTTGTGATGTTGGAAGACAGCTCGTCGATCCAGTCGAGAACTTCGGCAGAGAGACCGTTGTTATTCATCCAATCCATGAGGAGCGCGAGATCGGATGGATCGCGCGTGGCAACTGGTTTTACCTTTTCCAGCAGGGCTTCGAATTTTTTATCGTCGAGCTTGCGATAAAAATTCAAACAAAGCAGATAATCACTGAAGGTGACCTGTTGCGACATCTGGAGCTGCTGAGCGAGTGCGTCGGCTGCGGCAAAGTCGTTGCGGTCCACGGCATCGTTCAGCAAGGCGCGCAACGCCCCGGTTCGGAAAGAAGTGAGCTTGCTAAGCCGGTCGAGAGCGGCGCGGGCGTTTGCGCTTTTTTCCTTTTCGGGGGAGCGGATTTGCAACGCGGCAAGATTAAATTGATAGAGATCGTTGCCTGGTTCTTTCCTGACCGCGGCCGCGAATTGCTGTTCTTGCTCCGCCAAATTTCCCTCGGCGCGTGCCAGCCAGCCGGCGACGACATGGAAGGCGGCTTTGTCGCGGTCGCTGGAGGAAACATTGTCCAGCGCTTTTCGGGCGATATCGAGTTGGCCAAATCGCAGGGCGGCCGAGGCAAGATTTAGCTGGCTATCCAGATCGCGCGGTAGAAGGCGAGCGATTTGGGCGCGCCAGGAAACAGCTTCCGGAAGGCTGCGTTTCTCCGCCGCTTCAGCCAAAACATAAAACGCAGGCAGGGAATCGGGCTGGATTCGCAGAGCCTCCTTTGCAATTTTCATTGCTTCATTGAGATTAGCCTGCTGCGCCAGCGCCATCGCTTCGTTCAGATTGCCCTCGCTTAGCAACATGTTCGCTCGCTGGAGCAAACGCTTCTGACGCCAGGCGTTGTAAAGCTCCGAGGTGTAGCCGAAAAAAATCGTGCTGAGAACGAAGGCGAGTGCGGTGGTAGCGATTAAGATTCCAATGCGTAACGGCGATATGTGACGTCCGAAAGCGGAGAAAAGTGTGATGCTGCGGGAGGCTCGGCTTTTTCTTTTGCGCCGGACGCGTCTAGTTTTTCCCGCCATCTTTGTCTCCTTGCTCGGAGTGAAAGAGAATGCAAGTGGCCAGCGCTGGTCGCGCCGGTTGAAACTAATGCCTGGCGCTTTGGACGGCGGGCACTTGCTCTATTGAGTCGATTTGTTGCTCGCGCAGGCGGCGGCCCCAAACATAACGCATCAGCAGGACTTTGACCGTGGCTGTCAAAGGCACGGCAAGTATTGGGCCCAACAATCCGCCGATCAGCAAGCCCCAGACGAAGATCGACACAATCACAGTCATCGGATGAAGGCCGACGGAGTTTCCCACGATGCGTGGCGCGTAGAACATGCCTTCAAGATTTTGGATTCCGATGAAAATCACCGTCACCCAAAACGGGTGCCACCAATCGCCCCATTGAAAAGCCGCGATCAACACAGCGGGGACCCAACAAAGAACGATGCCGATGTAAGGAATCATCGTCAGGATTACGACGAGAACGCCTATGAGTGGCGCAAAATTAAGGCCGATAAGGGCCAACGCACTGCCGATGAGAGTGCCGTCGACCAGACAGACGAGCAGCTGACCTCGAAAATAGGCGATGATGTAATGATTGATCTGTGACAAGACTTCCGGGCGTTTCATTTAAAAAGAAAAATAAATAGATCGGCACCAAGACAAGGCTGAGCAGAAATCCAGTGACGCCAAGAAAACCGCCGATGCTCTTTTTAAGAAGATTCCAAAACTTTTCACTCCAGGCAGGCAATTGACGTTCGAGACTGGGAATTACCCTTTGCACTGCTTCTTCGATCCGCTGGCGGTCCGCCGAGGTGATTTTGGACGGGGCCGGCCCGATCGTTTCGATCGGGGCCGCGCTCTCTTTCGGCGCCGGAGTTGCGGATGGCGCGACGGTTGTGGATGCGCTGGGCTGCACACGCGGCGCTGGAGAACTGAGCAACCAATTTACAAAATTTGTCGTGGGCGATCCGGTCTTACCGCGCACACCGCCGGGCATTCCAAACGCTCGATCGTAGCGAACAATAAGATCGACAACGCGATCTCGCGCTTTTTGGGTGTAGCCAGGAAGTTCCCTCGCAAAATTCGCGCTCTGCATCGAAATCGTCGGTGCGAGCCAAGCGATCAATCCGCCGAGCGCGAAAAAGGCAGTGGCGAAAACAAGAAGAACCGCTCTGGTGCGGCCAAGACCGCCTCTGCACATTCGCGTCACGAGCGGATCAAGCAGATAAGCAAGGATCGCAGCGATCGCTACCGGAATTAAGATTGGCTGAAGAAACGCGATTACGTTCGCGGCCACCCATATGACCGAACCGACGATCGCGATAAGAAAAACGATAAAGAACGCGGACAGCGCTGCCCACATTGTTTTGCGTTGCCACGGTGTCGGATATCTGCTCATGCAAGCATGCGAGCGTTCTTTGTTTCAGGAATAACAACGCAAGATCGACATCGTGGCTTATTGAAGCGGATCGCGCCTGGCTGGATCACCTTTGGTCATGGTGGTCTTGGTACTCTCGATCTTCTCCGCCAGTTTTTTGTTTTGAGGGTCGAGCGCGATTGCCTTCTGCCATGCTTCCAACGCCTGCGGCACTCGGGTCAGCTTTAGATAGGTATCACCGATGTGTTCGAACACGACCGGATCATCCTGTGCCATATTTTTAGCGGCGCGAAGCAAATCGGCCAGGGCTTGCTCAAATTTCCCCTGTCGAAACTCGAGCCAACCGAGGCTGTCGAGATAGGCCCCGTTGTTCGGCTCGATCTTGAGCGCGTGTTTGATCATATCGTCGGCTTCGTCCAGGTGCAGGTTGTGCTCCGCCCACATGTAGCCGAGATAGTTGTAGGCTTCGGCCGCGTTCGCTGGGTCCAGAGCAATTGATTTGCGAAATAAGTCGGCCGCTTTTTCATACAGGCCTGCCTGCTCCGCGGTGGCGCCATAATTAAAATAAAAACGGGCGTTGACGATTTCATTGTCTTCGAGCTCAGCTTGGTGCAGGGCCTCTTCAAAAGTGGCGACGGCTTGTTGAGCATGCTTTGCTTCGCGCTGAGCAAGAGCAAGATAGTAAATGATCTCAGGAGCGTCCGGGAAACGGCTGCGGGCTTCGGTGAGAAGTTTCACCGCGCGCCCGGCATCTTTTACGGGGCCGAGGAGCAACTCCGCCAGTCGCATGTACGTGCCGGCCCGAGTGGGATTTATCAACAGGCTTTGCTCGTAATTTGCTGCCGCTTTTGCGAACTCGGCTTTTGCCTGCTCGATCTGGTTTGCCCGCTGAAATGATCGCGCCTCGTCATCCAAAACCTCGGCGAGCAAGTCATATGGTTGGAATTTTTCCGGGTGCTGTTTGATGATTTGCTCGAGCATCTCAACCGCCTTCGCCCGTTGGTTCGTCAAGACGAACCCAGTGGCGAGTTTTTCTCGCGCATTGACATCGTCAGGTTGCAATTCGAGTACGCGGAGATAGAGCGGGATTGCCTCCTTTATTTGCTGCGAAGACGCGTAATAGTCCGCGACGTCCTTAAGGGTCGCGGAATCCTCGCCGGCACGTTCCGCTGCCCTTTTGAAAATTTCATTAACGCGCGCAATTTCATCGGGTTTCGATTCCGAGCCTGGTCTGAAGACGATTGACGCGTAAAGTTTCCCCAGCTTCGTCCAGAATGTCGGATCGTCGCTGCGCACTTTGGCGGCGCGCTCGAGTGATTGAAGCGCTTTTTTTTCCTCACCGGCGTCCAATTCGATTTCGTAGAGACGCTGATAAGCTTCGATGTTCCGTGGATCGAGTGCGATGGCCCGGTTTGCGTAATCGACGGCTTGATCGGTTTTTTTGAGGTACTTCGCGTAAATGAAAGCAAGCTGGAGGTAGGGCTCGGATTCATTCGGATTTTTTGCGATCGCGTCTTTAAGAACATCGATCGCCTGTGGAAAATCATCCTGCCGTGCGAGCAAAGCGGCTACACGCGATGCAAGTTCGGATTGCCCTGGATCGACATTAAGCACTTTACGATACGCTTCCAACGCCTTGCTCATCTCGCCGTTTTCTTCGAACGAAGTCCCTTCGACGAAGTGAGCAAGCGCCTCGGCCTGGTGCTCGCCTTCCGGGCGAAGGACGAGGTCCTTCGCCGGCGTGAGGCTAAAAGAATCGTCCTGCGGCTCGAGTTTTCTCTGCGCTGAAGGCGAAGGCTGGATCTTGGGCAGCAGCACGCGCGGGGTTCGTGCGCTCGCGGGGTTAGCCAGCGAAAAAAGCAGGAGCAGGCAAAAAAGATAGCGAAAAGCGCGGACACCCAAGTGCTGCTGCCCTATCATGTTTTCGACTGTAGCTCTGGCGGCATGGTTCGCAAACCAGTTGCCACTCGAGCGAGCAATCAGAATGCGTGGAGCGCTACGCCTTATAGCGCAAACGCTTTTTATGCCGGTTCTCCTTCATGCGCTTGCGTCGCTTGTGTTTTGAAATCTTCGCTTTGCGTCGTTTCTTCAGAGAACCCATACCTTGCAATTGTCGATCCAACCCTCTGCACGTCGTCGGGCCGCGGGCTGTTTAATTTCGAAGGATATCGGGCTGGTGGGATTTGAACCCACGGCCTCTGCGTCCCGAACGCAGCGCTCTACCAAGCTGAGCCACAGCCCGAAATTTTCATAAATGATGAGCTGCGCGATTATTCCAACGCCGCATCGCGCTAATTGATCACTAACTAGTATGCGTGGAATGGAAGCGAGAACAAGGAAAGTCTCTATTCCCGCCGGCGGGTTGTTCTTGGGAGCCAAAGGCCCCGGCGCACGACCGTCGGGACGCTAACGTTTTCGCCGAATCTCTGCAAAAAAAAGACCGGTGAAAACGGGAAGTGCTGGGCGAGATGCAGAGCCACTTTTCCGGCGAGATATTCTCGTTTTTTCGAAATATCGCCATTTTTCTCAACTATGCACGGCTCATCACTAGAATGAGAAAATTCGGCACAATATCTGCTGATTTACCATAGATACTGGAATTAATAAAAAAGATGAAACTGGGCGCCCCATACCAGCAGTCAGGATCCACCATGCCGGAAATAATGGTAGCGGCCCTTCTTCTGGCAGTTTTTTTCGCCTCGATCTTTGAATTGAACGCCGTTTGCCTCCGATACATCGACGCGAGCAAAGAATCGGTCGCAGCTTTACAACAGGTGCAGGATCGCAGCGAAACACTTCGCAATCTCGCCTTCAACGACCTCACCAACCTTTCTTACGTGCGGGGGTTGCTGAGTTTCCCCGCCAACGCTTCGGATTTTGTGAAGAAGTCAACAGAAGTCGTGAAAATTCGTGCTTATCCCACGGCGAACGGGATCACGCAGCTCACCCGTCTGCCCAACGGCACCGTCACGACCAATTCGACCGCGACCAATCTCGGAACAACACTCGTTCAGGTAGACGTTGCCACTTCGTGGACAATGACCTTGGGGCGTAGAGCCCGCAGCGAACAAGTAACTTCGATTATCTCAAACGGAACCAAAAAATGAAAATCAAACACTCCACAAAATTCCGCGGCTTCACTCTCGTTGAAACAATGGTAGGACTGGGGATCAGCTCCATTGTTTTTGCGGCGGTGATCGCGGCGTCGGTTGGCCTCCAGAAAAGTTTTAACGCCATCGATAATTATTTCGCGACCCACATGCAGCAAATTCGCATCGTCGATTATCTCAATCGCGATGTGAAGCGCGCTCTTGTCGTGACGACTTCGGTCAATTTGCAACGCGTTTCGATGACGCTTCCTAATTACATCATTAAAGCTGGCGACCCGGAGTCCGTGGCCAATCCATCGCTGATCGGGACTCCCCGCACACCAACAATCAGCTATTCGCGCAGCGGGCCGCAGGTGAATTACGGAGCGACCACCACATCCGTCGTATATGCGATCAGCGGCCAGTCTATTTTGCGCACCGAAAACGGCGTGATCACGACGATCGCATCAAGCACGGATCAACTCGTGCCCGTGACCACCGATGTGGAGTTGGCCAACACTGAATACACAATCACGAGCGTCACCTTCCTGCCGATTTTTACCTCCGGCGGCGCTACGGCCGAGCGGAGTGGGACCACCGTTTGTGCAACGTCGTATCTGAGAAATCGGCGTCGCGGTTGATCGAAATCTGTTGGATCTGTTGAAATTCGACCATGGAAGGAAAACGAAAAGGGGCGCAGGCAGGCAATGTCCTCCTCTGTGCCTTATGCACCATTCTGATTCTTTCGTTGATTGGCGGAAGCGTTTTGTTTAACTCGACGACACGGTTCAACGTGTCATCGAGTCAGGTTCGCGGCTGGAAGGAAGCGCTTCAGGCCGCGGAAGCAGGCGGTGATATTGCTTATGCCGAAGTGCGGAAAACGGTAGTGGATCCGGCGAACGCCTTTAGTGGTTGGACCAATTCCGGCAATACCCACGCCAGCGCGGTTGTGACTTTGGGAACCAACAATCTGACCACGAGCAGCAACGTTGACTTGTTTTATTACGATACGATTACCGGTAGCCCTTGGTACCGGATTCGAACGAAAGGGGTTGCTCCGATACGAGGGCTTCGGCGCACCGGCATGGACGATCGAATGCTGACCGGTGCCAGGGGCGACAGTCTTCTCCGGAAAATCGATTTCAGCTACGATCACTTTATTTCCACTTACGGCCCGAATGGAGACGGCGTTGGCAAGGCACTCGTTTCGGTCGCCACCCCGCAAGTTACACGACGGATCGAGCAAATCTCCGCGCCGGTCACTCCATTTGAAGCTGCGATCAAATGCGCCGGCACATTTTACGGTCTGGGCGACGCCGCCGTGATCGACAGCTACAATTCGAGAAATGGATCCTATTACTTTGCCGCGACGAGTCCAGCCGACCCGCATTACAGTGATTCGCGCAGCGGCAACGTTGAGATCAACAGTGCCGTGGCCACGATCAGGGGATGGGTTTATGGGGATGTCGCAACCAACGGCGGCTCGATCGTTCGGTCGGAGTACATCAGCGGCACGATCGACAACAATGTCCCCTTCGTGATTCGTCCCTTTTATCTGCCGACCAATCTCCCGCTGCCGCAGCCTTCACCCACGTCGGTGACGACAAATGTCACCATCACACCACCAGCCGCCGGCACCGCGGCAAATCCCACTCTCTACTTGCTCTCATCACTCACCGGCCAATTGACGATCAATTCATTCGGCAGCCAAAAAACCTATGTCGCAATTCATGTCACAAGCGATGTGACCGGCGCCATCGATATCAAGCCGACAGTCCAGCTTAAGATTTTTGTCGATGGCAGTATGGACATAAAAGGGCGTGACATTATCAACGAGAGCGGCATCGCCGCTAATATGCAATACTACGCGATTAATCCGTCAGACCCTGCCACCCTCCAGCATGTTAATATTAATCCGCCCGGCAATTTTGCGGCCGTTTTCTACGCTCCGAGCGCGGACTTCTCCGTGAACGGAAATCCTGACCTCACCGGCGCAATTGTCTGCAAAACGTTCTACGCCAACGGTAACGTGATGTGGCATTACGACCGCGAGCTCGGCGAGGAAGGGGATGCCGTCGATTACCGGATCACCAGTTACGTGGAAGACATTCGGTAGACCACACATCTTGCCGGCCCGCGAAACATAATTGTCGATCTTGCGCATCGCCGCGCAAAATCTTCCGACAATACGCGAACAAATCGGTTGACAACCATTTGCGCTGCTCGCAAAATCAGCACTCCTTTTATCATGCTCGCCCCGCCGCTTACTCCCTTCGTTCTTGCCGGCGAGTCGCCGACCATTCTTCAATTCCCGACGGAAGCATTCCGCCCCGTCCATTCCTTGCGCAATATGACGACTCAACTCCTCCAGGAAGCAGCCCAAGTCATCCCAAATCAGCAACTCCTGATCAACGTTGTCTCCAAGCGCGTGCGTCAGCTCGGTTTGGGACATCGGCCGATGGTGGAGGTAGGTCCGCGCGCTTCCCTCACCGACATTGCGCTCAAGGAAATCATCGCCGGTAAGCTCACCTACGAATCGATTAAGGATTCCGCGGACGGCGCCTGAATTTCCGTCGCGTTTCAGGGCGCGATCATGGCTGCCGAGTCGATTCTTAATCGCAAGGCGCTGCGCGATTATCACATTCTCGAGCGCTACGAGGCTGGCATCGAGCTGAAGGGCAGTGAGGTCAAATCCATCCGCGCTGGCAAAGCGAACATCAGTGACGCCTTCGCGCGCATCGAAAATGGCGAAGCTTTTCTCTACAACGCCGACATTCAACCGTATGAGCGCGCCAGCCATGAAATTCCGGCAGCCAAACGAGTGCGCAAATTGTTATTACATCGGCAAGAGATCGCGAAGCTTTACGGCGAGACGCAAGTCGCCGGGCGTGCGCTGGTCGTTCTCAAACTCTATTGGAAGAACGGAAAGCTGAAAGCTGAGCTCGGTCTCGCCCACGGCAAAGTCGCGCGCGACAAACGAGCCGATCTGAAAAAACGCGCCATCGAGCGCGAGACGGCGCGCGAAGTCGCGCGTTTTAATCGCCGCCACGCTTAGATCGACATTGTTCGTATGTTTGCCAGCCGATTCTCTTTCGACGGCAAGATCATTCTGATCACCGGTGGCTCGCGCGGACTCGGTCTGGCTCTGGCGCGGGAGGCTTGTGCGCGTCGCGCACGCGTTGCCTTACTCGCGCGCGATCCAAACGAACTGGCGCGGGCTTGCGATGATCTAAGGCGACGTGGCGGAGACACGCTGCCGGTCGAATGCGATTTGCTTGAGCCCACGCAGATCAAGCAAGCAGTGGAAAAAATCGTCGATCACTTCGGCGCCCTCGATGTTGTGATCAACAATGCCGGCATCATTGAAGTCGGCCCGCTCGCGCACATGAAGCCTGCCGATTTCGAAAAAGCGATCATGCTTCACTTTTGGGCGCCCTACCACATTATTGGCGAAGCGATTCCGCATTTCCGCCGGCGCGGCGGCGGACGCATCGTCAACATCTCTTCCATCGGCGGGAAAATCGCCGTTCCACACATGGCCCCATACACGGCGAGCAAGTTCTGCCTCGCCGGTTTCTCGGATGCGATTCGCGCGGAGTTAGCGCGAGAAAATATTTACGTCACCACCGTCACACCGGGAATGATGCGCACCGGCTCGCACAGCTTCGCGAAATTCAAGGGCGACCACGCAGCCGAATACAAACGATTTACGGCAGCGAGCAGATTGCCATTTGCTTCCATTTCCGCTGAGCGCGCAGCGAGAAAAATTCTCGCGGCGTGTGCCAGCGGCCGGCCCGCGCTTGTCATGCCGGTGTCGGCGCGGTTTATCATTATGGCGAACGCGCTTTTTCCAAATCTCTTCGGGCGGATGATGAAAATGGCGAACGCCTGTTTGCCATCGCCGGGTGGACCTGCTGGCGATGAGCCGCGTCGCGGGTCGGAGATTCGGTGAAAGCAAAGCGCCTCTTTGCTGCAATCGAGTTGCCGGAATCAATCAAACACGTCCTTGTCGATCTTGACCCGAAAATTCGCGACGTCCGTTGGGTTGACGCTGAGCAAATGCATCTCACGCTCGGTTTTTTTGGATCTGTGCCGGAAGATGTCGATCTAAAATTGCGCGAAAAACTCAGCCTGATTCATTTCGGCGCTTTTTTTCTGCCGATTGCGGGCGTGGGAACCTTTCCGCCAAAGGATTCGCCGAAAATTATTTGGGTCGGCGTTGGTCGTGGACATCCGCACTTGTTCCAGTTGCACAAGCGCGTAAGCGACGCAGCCGTCGCCGTCGGTCTGGAACCGGATTTGCGACCCTGGCATCCGCACATCACGCTCGCGCGTTGCCGAAACGTTCCGTCGCATCTCGTGCGCCGTTTTTTGAAATCGAATGTCGATCTTGATGCGGGATTGGTGCGCGTCGAGTCGTTTCATCTTTATTCGAGCAAACTGGGTCCGGCGGGCCCGGCTCATACGCGCGAGCTCACACTTTCCTGCAGCGGCGGTCGGAGCTTGCCCTGAGCTCAGCCGAAGGGACCGCCGACCAATAAACGCGACGTTCATAGAGCGCTGTTACAGCTCTCGACTCGATAATGGCGCGGCCACGTGTTCGAGTGGCCGCCGCTCTGCAGGTACACCGATCCACGCCTCAGTCAATGCGCCAAAAATCATCAGCGCCGCCCCGACGAGATATCCGATGAACAATGCGGTGGTCGATCCCGTCCCGATGATCCATCCGAACAAAACGGGCGCGCCAACTCCGCCGGCGAGTGTTCCGACTGCATAAAAAATCGCGATCGCTAGGGCACGAATTTCGAGCGGGAAAATTTCGCTTACCGTCAGATACGCGGAGCTCGCTGCCGCAGAGGCGACAAAAAAGATGAGCGTCCACGCCAGTGTCTGTGTCTGCGCGGTGAGCATTCCCGCCCGGAAAAGCCAGGCCGTCGCGGCGAGCAACAGGCCCGCGAGCGCATACGTCGCGGTGATCATCTGTTTGCGGCCAATCGTGTCGAATAAATGGCCGAGGAGAAGCGGGCCAAGCACATTTCCGAGCGCAAACGGCAGCAAATAGCCGCCCACATTTTTCTCCGGCACGCCGTAAAAGCGCATCAACACGAGCGCGTAAGTAAAAAAGATCGCGTTGTAGAAGAAAGCCTGCGTCAGCATCAGAACAAATCCGAGCAACGAGCGTTGTCGATGTTCGTGCACAATTGCTTTCCAAATTTCTCGCCACGGCGTATGCGTACGCGTGTGGATTCGCGTCGGCGGCGCGTCATGCGCGGGCAAAGTTTCGGGATGCGATACGAAACGGTGCTCAACGTCCTCCACGATTCGTTCCGCCTCAGCATTTTGCCTGTGAATCATGAGCCAGCGCGGACTTTCCGGAATCCAACGGCGAAAGAAGATCACGACCAAACCCAATGTTGCACCTATTCCAAACGCACAACGCCAGCCCAGCCAGATCGGTAGCCGTTGCGGATCAAGCAGCACAATGGTCGCCGCCGAGCCGAGCGCGGCGCCCACCCAGTAAGAGCCGTTGATCATCAGATCGACGCGACCGCGCACCCGCGCCGGAATCAATTCGTCGATCGCGGAATTAATCGCCGCATATTCGCCGCCGATGCCTGCGCCGGTCAGCGCGCGAAAGAAAGCGTAGCTCGCGAAACTCCAGGAAAACGCCGTCAATCCTGTGGCAACAAGATAAACCGCAACGGTGATAAAGAATAATCTTTTTCGTCCGAGTCGATCGGTTCCATAACCAAAAAGTAGCGCGCCGATCACCGCGCCGGCGAGATAGAAGGTCGCGGTCGCACCCACTTGCGTGTCGCTCAGGCCGAGCGTTTCGCGACGCGTAAGAATTCCGCCGAGCGAACCGGCGAGTGTGACTTCAAGCCCATCGAGAATCCACGTTGCTCCGAGTGAAACGACAATCAGCCAGTGCCACCGGCTCCACGGCATCCGGTCCAGCCGCGCCGGCACGTACGATTCGATCCATTCGCCATCGGCCATATCTCAACCGCCGATTGTCCCGCTACGATTTTTCGGAAGACTGCGACGGCACCAGGATGGCGTCGCGCATCCCGTGCAAAAATTTCTTGTCGGCCGGAGCGATCGTGGCAAGCGCCCCACGCAATTTCACTCGATCGCGTTCGACAAAAAAATACGGGCAAAGGCGAACACGTCCCTTCATGGTTTCTAACTCTCCCAACTCCGGGTCCCAGTATCGATGTTCGAACAATCGGCCTTTGTGAAAGCGCTGTAGAATCGTTGGTGACGACTCGAAGGTCGCGAGCGCATTGTCGATCCTGCGTTGCCATTCGGCGTGCGGAAGATCTGCCCCAAGTGCGATACCGCGGCTGCCCCAGCCGAGCGGCGAAAATCCGCTCACCTTCAAAAGGAGATCGCGGTCCTTCTGGCTGAATTTAGCGGCTTCGTGCCAATCATGAATTTCGAGGCGCGGAATCACCGCGTGCTGCGGCAGCGGCGTCGGATCGAGCAGCCAGGAGTACGGAATTACCTCCTGCAATTTGACAAAATATTTTTCACCCAGTTCGCGCCGCCAAAATTCGCGCAACGGTTGCAGCCAGAAAAGAGCGAACCACATTTTCTCTTCGAGATAAGGCTTGATCGGGGGCGTGATTGAAATTCGACCTTCCGCATTTGCGCGCAGTGTCTCGTCGATCTTGGGAATGTTTGGCAGATCAAACAATTCGAAGAACCGGTAGACGGCGCGGCCACCCTGCGGTTCGTAGTTTTCCGCCGCGACTACACGCCATTTGAGATCACGATGTCGATCTTTCAAGCGCGCGGCGGTCCATTCCATTTCCGGTCGGTAAGTCGCGGCTTCTTGCGAAATGACAATGTCGCCGCCATTCGGCAAAACACTTCGGAATCCATCGAGCATTCCATCCGCGCCGCCGATGATTTCTTTGTCGAAAGCCGAATAAGTTTGGTTGAGCCACGCCGTTAAACCGATACCGCCAGGCACGGAATCGATTTCAGCGATGACGTACCCGTTTTCCGTAAGAATGAGGTCGGGGCGAATGACGCGCGGCAGGTCGTCACGGATCTCTTTTCGTCGCGAGAATTCAACAAGCTCGGGCGGTTTGCCCGCATTCAAATAGCGCGCGACCCACTCGGGCTGCTTTCCTTTGACGCTTTGTTGATAAAGCTGGTTGCACGCGCGCTGAAAAACAAAAAGCCGATGCCCGAGTTGTTCGAGTTCCGCGACGAATTTTTTCTCGATCGGAAACGCATCCGGCGAAATCAGCCAAACTTTTTCGGCAAAGAGTCCCTTCTTTGGAAGTGCTGCACGGATTGCGGCAAGCTTTTCGGTTTCAGCTTCCGCAATCATCGTCCCACCGCCATTCGCTTCAATGCAAGCTTCACCAGGTCTTGCGCCGATTTCGCTTCGCCTTTTTGCTGCATTTCGCGAACGTTTTTATGCGCATCGATTTGTTTGTAACCCAGCGCGATTAATGCAAGGACCGCTTCATTTGCTTCTTCTTCCTCGGGTGAAGGCGCATGGGCCGCGCTCGCCGCTTCCCACGCCGCGGCCACGCCGAGTTTATCTTTTAATTCAAAAACGATCCGCTCCGCGGTTTTTTTTCCGAGGCCGCTGATTTTGGCCAACGCGGTTACGTCCGAATTTACGACTGCGCTCTTGAAATTGCTCACGCTCATTCCACTCAACACCGCAAGCGCGAGCTTCGGTCCGATGCCGCTCACGTGATTGACTAGCAATCGAAATAAATCGCGTTCGGCCGCGCTCATGAATCCGTAAAGCACATGTGCATCTTCTCGAACATGCAGATGAGTCAGGATGCGCACTGATTGCCCGGCCGCGGGAAGTTTGTCGTAACTCGAAAGCGGGATAAAGACTTCGTAGCCAACTCCGCTAACATCGACAATCGCCTGTGTCGGCAATGAGCTGATCAGTTTGCCGTCGAGAAACGCGATCATATTTTGCAATCCCTAACAGACGAAGGCGAAACTGCAAACCTGCGAGCATTGTAGCGACAGCCCTGTGGGCCGTGCCGCACGTCGCACAGCGACGTGGCTACAGAGCGCATCACTCCGGCTTCAGCATGAGTGTAAGATCGACATGCTTGCCTTTCGCAACGTTGACTCCGTGGCTGGAGAATCTTTTCCAATCCGAGGGCGAACCAGGAGCGAGATTCGTCGGCAAAATCACAAACCGGGGACCGCTTTGTTCCATGAATTGCCCAACGCTGTCCCGGCGCAGCGGGGTCATAAATCCCTTAACGCGGCTTCGAAAACACCAAACCAGGCTTGGCTCGGTAAAATCGACGGCGCCAAATTCCATTCCCGTCACAAGATCGTCGCGCGATTGCTTAAAAAGATCGGCCGCAGGAAAAAATCGGGCGACGCATGAAGGCACAACAAGCGCGACGCAGAAAAGCAAAACGCCGGCCGTGGCCGCAAAATTTCGAAACGTTCGCGTCGAGCATTGCGCTGCGGCCAGATGCCGAGCCAGGAGCAGAGCGAGCAACGGAAATGCCAGCAGTGTGTAATGCGGCAACTTTGTTTTCACGAGCGTGAAAATAACGAAGATCACGGCGGCGCCGGAGATGAGGTAGTTGTCGATCTTGTCCCGCTTTTTCCATAGCCGCCGCGCGAGCCATGGAAGTTTGATCGACCACGGAAAAAAGCTGGCGAAAACCGTCACAAAGTAGAAAGGGAGCAGGAGGAGATACACGCCTAACGAATTCGCGCCATGACCCTCCATCGCTCCGAACGAGCGTCCAATCACATGGAGACCTATGCCTGTTCGAAAAAATTCGCCATGTGTTTGAATAAGCGCGGGAATTCCCCAAAGCGCCACTGCTGCAAGCATCAGGAGGAGGCCACGCAGAAATTTAAAACGCTTCGCGGCTTGCTTGTTGCCTGTGAAAAAGATCGTGGACCCAACCGTTAAAAGCGGCGCCCAACCGATTGGTCCTTTCGCTAGAAAAGCGAACGCGAGCGAAAGATAGAAAATCGACCACCAAGGCCAATCGAACGTTGAACGTTGAACGTTGAACGTTGAACGTTTGTCGTCATTCGTTAGGCAAGCGCGTAGCAGTTCGTATCCGCTCCAATGCGCAATTGTCACGAACAACACCAGCCACATGTCTGCGACCGCGGCTTTCGCATGAACGAAAGTCTGGAGCGAGAGCGTGAATACGATCGCCGCCCACCAACCGACGCGATTTCCCCCGATCCGCGAGCCCCAGGCGAATATCGACAATGCGGTGAGCGCGGCAGCGACGGCCGATGGAAAACGCGCCGCGAAATCGTTTTCGCCAAAGATTTTGTAGCTCGCGACTTGTGCCCAGTAGGTGAGGGGAGGTTTGTCGAAACGGAAGTGATTGTTGAAGTAAGGAATAATGTAATCGCTGCGCTCAATCATTTCGCGCGACGCTTCGGCGAAGCGCGGCTCGTCCCGATCAACGAGCGGAAGATTCCACGTGCCAGCGACGTGAAACAGGACGCAGCCAATAAACAGAAAGGCGGAATTGCGGATTGCGGATTTCAAGCGCGGACACAAAATAGCGCCGGGCAAATGTGACGGGAACTTATTTGTGAAGCACCGGCTCGTTTTTTATTGGCTGATCGGCATCGCGATTGTCGCAATCGTTATTGCGGCCGCATTCTACTTCGATGGTGCGGTGCAAAATTTCATTGCTCAACATCAAAGTCGAGTCGGGAAGAATTTTATGCGCAATGTGAGCCGGTTTGGTGATTGGACCGAACATTTTGCGCTTGGTATCACGCTGCTCGCGATCGCGTGGTGGCGCGGTAACAAAAAATGGACGCGCATTTTCTTGTCGATGTTACTCGCGTTTGCGCTCGCTGGTGCTGCTGCCAGGGTCGTCAAAATCGCTAGCGGTCGCGCACGACCATCCGTGAAAACGGAAGAAGTTTGGAACGGATTGAAATTTAGTTCGAATTATCACGCATTTCCATCCGGTCACACGGCTGCTTCCGCGGCATTTTTCGCCGTGCTACTGCTCGGGAGCTCGCGGATCGGCCTCGCGTGTCTGCCAATCCCAATTTTGATCGGCTTCTCGCGCATGTACATCGCCGCACATTATTTATCGGATGTGGTTTGCGCAGCGATTTTAGGAATTCTTTGCGCGATCCTTGTCGAGCACTTCCTTCGTCGACAAATCGAAAATCGGACATCGAAAATCGCAAATTGAATGGCGGAGGGGGTGGGATTCGAACCCACGAGGCCATTCGGCCTGCCGGTTTTCAAGACCGGCGCAATCAACCGCTCTGCCACCCCTCCGGAAATCTAACTGATGCTCGGCCCAGGCGGTAGTCGCGACGAGCAGCTTCGCGTCTAAAGATCACATTTTTTTCCAATCGGAACAGTCCCAGCCGAGAAGTTTTTCGAGGCGCTCGATGTCAGCCTTGTAAAGATCGACAAGGACTTCTCGTTCGCTCCTGGTCATGGTGCGCGCGTAAGGCGTCGAATTGTTTTCGACATTGTTTAGATTTTGCAGCGACTCAATGCCGAGAAACGCGCAAACTGCATCTAGAGTCCTACGCGATTCGCGCCGGAAGTTTTCAAACTTAATGACCTCAACTTGCTCGCGTGGGAAATAATGGAACACTCTTTCAATTTGCCCGGCATAGAAACCGCGATCCACGTACGAAAATTTGCGTAGTTGCAGAGGGAGTGCTTCCTGGGCGCGGCATTTTTCTTCCCGCACTGCATCCATAAAGTCGAGACTCTCCAGATTTCTGTCTCGTTGCATGTTCCAATGCGAAAAGGCGCGATCGGCTGGATTGCGCAACAAGATGAGAAGCTTGACTTTGTCGTTATAATTCCAAATCCGCTCCATGGCGGTTTTCCAATAGATGTAAATCGGGGTGCAGGAGCCAAGGAGAGTCGAATCGTGCTTCCGCGCGCAGCCTCGTTGCAAGGGGGCGTAATCAATTTCGTTCCTGGCGAAACGTTCTTCATCATCAAAAAAGTGGCGGGCCGGCTGAACGGTCCGATGCAACTCGTCTTTGTGTGGCATCGCGATCCTTGGATGGCCCCCGAGGAAGTCGGCCAGCGCGCTCGTGCCAGCCTTTTGCGCGCCTGCGATGATGAAATCCAACTTGTCGGTGGGTTGGCGTTTGGATTTAAAGAGCACGGGTCAGCTAAAGTGGTGTGCAGCTTCGAGCAAATGGCACGGGTGTCAAGGTAACGGAGCGTCGCCAGAGCATCATTAGAATCCGAGCGGCAAAAGGGGTGGACAGGTAGAGATGTTCAGGCGAACATATCACATGGCCCTGCTAATCCATGGCCGCGGGGCCTCAGCTAATCCTGCCAATCGTTTCGAGAAGTTGCATGTCGATCTTACCGACGTTCTCGATGTCGATCCTGCGGAAGAGGAGGAACGGCCGCGCGGCGCGACCTGGTATTTTCGCGACGGCTCGAAGACGATTATCACGCGCAATAACAGCCCGGACGTCGGTTTCGAAACGAGTGTGAATCCTTATCGGGGCTGCGAACACGGTTGCATTTATTGTTACGCGCGGCCGACGCACGAATATCTCGGGTTTTCCGCCGGGCTCGATTTCGAGAGCAAAATCATGGTGAAAACGGACGCGCCGGAATTATTGCGCGCGGAACTCGAATCGCGGCACTGGCAACCGCAAGTGATCGTGATGAGTGGTGTGACTGATCCGTATCAGCCGGTCGAGAAACAGCTGCGAATCACACGAGGCTGTCTTGAAGTGCTCGCCAAATTTCGCAACCCGGTTGCGATCATTACGAAGAACCGCCTCGTGACGCGAGATGTCGATCTTTTGCAAGAGCTGGCGAAGTTCGACGCGGCCGCGGTGAACATTTCCATCACGTCGCTCGATCCAAAATTGCAACGTGTGCTCGAACCTCGTACATCTTCACCCGAAGCGCGTTTGGAAGCGGTCAAGCAACTTCGCGCCGCGGGGATCCCTGTCGGCGTGATGGTGGCACCGATTATCCCGGGACTAACCGACCATGAAGCACCAAAAATTCTTGAGGCATGCGCGCAAGCGGGCGCGCAATTCGCCGGATACACGATCGTGCGTTTGCCGTGGGCAGTCGCGCCGCTTTTCGAGCGCTGGCTGGAAGAACATTTTCCAGATCGCAAAGAGAAGGTGCTCGGTCGCATCCGGGATCTGCGCGGAAACGGCCGGTTGAACAATTCAGAATGGCACACGCGCATGACCGGCGAAGGAATTTTTGCCGAACAAATCGCCTCGCTCTTCGAAGTTGGTCGCCGTCGCGCTGGCATCGGAGAACGGAAGCAGCTTTCGACAGCTTCGTTTCGTCGTCCGCGCGAACAGCTGACTTTGTGGTAGGGACAGCACGCTGCGCGTTGTCCGCGGAGGCTCCTTCGACTTCGCTTAGGACAGGCTCCGCGCGGCGTCCCTACCTCGCGGATTTCGCGAGCGTGACGTGGCCCAAGATCGACATCATCAAGAGACCACCAATTATTCCAAACGGCGCCATGAAATAGAAATAGTTGCCCCAACTTCGGTCGAGAAGCGCTCCGAGGAAGTAACCAGCCAGACTTCCGCCGAAATATTGGAACGAATCGATCACGCCGGACGCAAAGCCGGCCATTTTTGCGCCGCCGATGTCCATGGCGGCCGCCGTTCCGAGGATTGAATGAGTCGCGTTGGCGGTAAGCGAGATGAGAACAAGAAAAAAGATCGCTGCGTTCACGTTATGAAATTGTGCGGCGGAGAGAATGACGAGCGTTTCGAGAAAATAGAGACCAGCCGCGACCGGTGCGCGACGGCCGCTAAAAACTTTGTCGGAGATAAACCCGGAAATGAGGGAGCCGGCGGATGCGACAAACGGGATCGAAAAAGCAACCAGTTGAAATTGCGCCGATTGGTAATCGACGTGATGCACTTCCTGCAAGAAGCGCGGGAACCACTGATCAAGGGATTGGCGCACCGAGCCAGTGCATGCATAGGCACATGCCACAATCCAGATCACCGGATTGGTCACGATGATTTTGAAGACATCAAAGACTTTGACCTGAACCTGTCCGCTGGTTTCCTCCTCCGGATTAACCGGCGGAAAGTTCGCTTCCTCCGGCTTGTCTTTCACGATCAGCGCCATGCAGGCGCCGATAACAAGCGCGATGCCCGCTGGAATCCAAAACAACCACCGCCAATGCAACGGCGGAATTCGGATCAGCCCGAGAAAGGTAAATCCAGCGAGCAAAGCCGGTCCGAGTTTAAAAATGCCGAAGCGGCCGAGATTGATCATGAAACCGAAGATGCCGGCAAAGCCTCCGCGCTCGGTATGCCGGAACCACGCCGCATTTATTTTCACCATCCCCGGCGCGCCGAAGGCCTGCATGTAGCCATCGATTCCGCGAATCAGGACAAACAGCCAAAGCAATCCCCAGAACGACGCGATCCCAAATACGACATTCATGACGATAGTGCCGGCTGCTCCAATGAGCATTGCGCGTCTTCCGCCAAGTCGGTCGGCCAGAAGTCCATTCACAATTTGCCCGCAGGCGTAAGCGAGTAGCGCTGTCGTGATGATGCTTCCAATTTGTGCTTTACTGAAGCCGAACTCGCCGCTGATGGCGCTGCTGGCGAGCGGCAGGTTGTAACGGCACATGTAGAACGAAGTGTAGAGCAGGCCGATGAACGCCCAGTTCAATCCGCGGCGCGGGCGAAAGCCCGGCGGATGCGGAACAAAAACGGGAACGTTCGCCGATTCACTCATGATTTGAAAATGCGTCGGATCGAAGCGCCCGCGCAATAGCAGACGATTTTTCGATCGTGTGCCGTTCTTACGAAATCCAAACCGTTTTCGTGTTCATGAACTCACGAATGCCGGCAACGCCAAGTTCACGGCCGAAGCCGGAACGCTTTACCCCGCCAAACGGCAACCTCGGGTCCGACGCGACCATGGCATTGATAAACACCATTCCCGCTTCGAGCTCCGACGCGAACAGCTCCTGTTCGGCGCGATCGTTCGTCCAGGCGCTCGCCCCCAAGCCAAAAGAGCTGTCGTTTGCAATTTCCAGTGCCTCGTCTGCGTCGCGCACGCGAAAAATGGACGCGACCGGACCGAAAACTTCTTCACGATAAGCCGGCGAATCTTTCGGTACATCGACAAGAACAGTCGGTTCGTAAAAATAACCGCGGCCATGAATCCGATTTCCGCCGGTCAATAATTTCGCGCCGCCCGCGATCGATTTCTGAACCTGCTCATGAACACCGAGAAGAATTTGTTCTGTCGCCATTGGACCGATCTCGGTCATCTCATCGAGCGGGTCGCCGATTTTCAACGCCCGCATGCGTTCGACAAATTGTTGCAAGAATTGGTCGTAAATCTTGTCCGCGATTAAGAAGCGCTTTGCCGCGATGCATGATTGTCCGCTGTTGATTGTTCGGGCCATGACGGCGGTGCTCAACGCGGATTCGAAATCGGCGCTCGGCATGACAATAAAGGCATCGCTGCCGCCAAGCTCGAGCACGCTTTTTTTGATCTCGCGCGCGGCTGCGCTGGCGACGGCGCTGCCGGCACGCTCGCTGCCGGTAAGCGTGACCGCTTTGACGCGTAGATCGACAATCACTTTTTCGGCTTGTTCCGCTTCAATCAGCAGTGTTTGAAAAACACCGTCGTCGAACCCGGCGCGACAAAATATTTCCTCAATCGCGAGTGCGCATTGTGGCACGTTGGCCGCGTGTTTGAGCAGTCCCACATTTCCCGCCATCAATGCCGGCGCCGCGAATCGAAAGACCTGCCAGAAAGGAAAATTCCACGGCATGATCGCGAGAACTGGGCCCAGCGGCTCATAGCGCACATAACTTCGAGCCGCGTTCGTCTGCGCGGGCTCATCTTCCAGGAAACGCTCCGCGTTCTCAGCGTAAAATCGGCAAACGCGCGCGCATTTCATGATTTCATCCATCGCGGCGCGAAGTAATTTTCCCATCTCGAGCGTGATTGTTCGGGCGAATTCTTCCTTCTCCTGCTCGAGCAACGAGCCCGCCGCCATCAAAAGCTGCGCGCGTTTGGCAAACGGTTCCCGCCGATGGTGTGCGAAGGCGCGCTCAGCGCGCTTCAATCGCTTTTCGATTTCGTTGTCGTCGAAGGCGGAGAACTCCTTCAGCTTCTCGCCGGTAGCGGGATTGATCGACGTGATGGCCATTGTCGATCTTATAACCGCAGACCTTTTGGAATCAAAGCGCGGTCGAGTAAATCGAAAACCGTTTGCACAAGCAGCGCCAGAAGCGCCGCTGGAATTGCGCCCTGTAAAATTGTCGCGTGATCGTTCAAATTGAGTCCGCTCAAAATCGGCTCGCCCAGACCACCGGCGCCGATCAATGCCGCCAGCGTCGCCGTGCCGACATTAATCACGGCGCTGGTTTTGATTCCAGAAAGGATCGAGCGCGACGCCATCGGCAAGTAGATTTTTCGCAGCCGCGCCACCGGCTCGAGCCCGAGCGCAATCGCGGAATCACGGATCGGTTGCGCGATGTCCTGTAGACCCGAGGCGGTGTTGCGAACAATTGGCAGAAGTCCATAAAGAAATAGCGCGGCGATGGCGGTGCGCGCACTGATTCCAAAAAACGGCAACGGAACAAGAAGAGCAAGCAGTGCGAGCGATGGAATTGTTTGCACGACGCTGGCGAAGCCGAGAATGGCGTGACCAATCGCGCCGCCGCGACTGGCGAGAATCCCGAGCGGAACACCGACGGTCACCGATAAAAGCAAAGAGATGCCGGCGAGCTCGAGATGACGCAGTGTCCAGCGCGCAAGTTTGTGCGGGAAATTTTCGCCCGGAGGGATTGTCGATGTAACGCCGCCGTCAAAATATAAACTCGCCGCTCTCGTGTAATTTTTCGTGCGCTCGGCTTCAGCGTTAAGCCGGATCATGCGCGCTTCATCCAGCGTGCCTTCGAGTTTGTGCAAAACGGCGACTGTCAATGTTGGCAATGAGAGACGAAACAAAAACACGGCGTCGTAGCGCGGGAAGAACTGGCGGTCGTCTTCCAGCACAACCAGATTGTTCTCGCCGATTTTCGCGTCGGTTGAATAGGCGTCTTTGACGTCGATCGAGCCTTTGGCCAGCGCCGCGTAGCCCAGGGCGTGATCGATCCCGATGACGTTCTGTTGAGGAAGCTGGTAACGCTCACGCAGCGGCTGCCATCCATCATGTCGATCTAAAAATTCGTGGGTCAGCCCAAATTTTAGTTCCGGATGTTTTTGCAAATCGCTGATCGTGTGCAGAGCGAGCCGTCGCGATTCATCGCGCCGCATGACGAGCGCATAAGTGTTGTTAAACCCGAGAGGCTCGGTGATTCCGATGCCCAACTTCGCGAGTGAGTCGCGAATTTCCTGGAGCGACAGCCGACGGTCTGTTTTCAGAATCTGCTGAGCGATCGTGCCGGTATATTCCGGATAGGCGTCAATTTGCGCGCCGCGCAACGCTTCCCAAAGAATGATCGTGCCGCCCATGCCTTGGCGATGTTCCGCGACGATTCCCGAATCGTTCAGCGCACGCCTGGCGATTTCGCCGAGCACATAGGATTCGGTAAATTTTTTTGAGCCGATCGTAACCGACTGCGCGCTTGAAGGAAAAATCGTTGCGAAAAAGAAGAGAATCGGTAGGGCGAAGCTCCGCTGAGCCGACCTATTCGACGGCTCGACAGAGTCTCGCCCTACCAAAAGATTTCGCGCGAAGAAGGATTTCATGTGAGAACCAATGCTCGTTGCGCGTTGAGAAATTCTGAAACGAAAGCGTCGGCTGGTTTTTCGCGAAGATCGACAATCGAGCCTTGCTGAACAATTCGGCCTTCGTTCATGAGCACGATTCTGTGGCCGAGGTAGGCTGCCTCCGCCAGATCGTGCGTCACCAGAAGCGCCGTTTGCTGTAAACGCGTGAAAATTTCCTTCAGATCCTTTTGCAAAGACGCGCGCACCAGCGGATCGAGCGCGCCGAGCGGCTCATCGAGAAGCAGTAGCTCGGGCGACAGCATCAGAGCTCGCATTAAGCTGACGCGCTGACGCTGGCCGCCGGAGAGTTCGACCGGATATCGGGCGAGCAGATTTTCAGAAAATCTTGTCAGCTCGCACAATTCCGAAAGCCGTTCGCGCATTTCGGGAGCTGCTTTTCCAAGATGACGCGCCATCAGGAGAGCATTTGCGCGAGCGGTAAGATGAGGAAATAAACCGCCTTCCTGAATGACGTAACCGATGCGCCGCCGCAACATGTCGATGTTCTCCGGCGTGATCGGCGCGCCGTTGAAAGCGACTGTGCCGGCGTCAGGCTCAATCAGGCGGATGATGAGCCGAAGCAGCGTTGATTTGCCGCAACCGCTCGGTCCAATCAGAGCCGTGGTTTTGCCGCGCTCGACTGCGAGATTGGTAGACTGAAGCGCGTTCGCATCGCCGAAGTTTTTTTTGATGCCAGCGAGTTGAACGAGCGAATCCATAAAATTGAGATGCTTCGACTTCGCTCAGCATGACAACCTGGATCGACAAGTCGAAGCTGGCGCGGTCATTTCTTTTGTAGTCGTTTCGCTCTGCGAAGCGTGGCTCGAATTGTCTTGCACATCAACTCCCGCGCCGCCAAGAGAACGGCGGCTACAGTTTCACGGTGAAATAGAAAACGCCAAACAAGCGCGCCTCGTCCGTCCACATTCGGGCAAACTCAAATCCAGCGGCGCTGGCGAGTACGGTGAAACCTTCCGGAGTGTATTTGTAAGAAAATTCTGTGGTAATTTTTTCGTCGGAGCGAAAACGAAATTCATGATTGGCAATGTGAACGGTCTGGTCGACTTCGCTGATGAGGTGCATCTCGATTCGGCCGGCGGCTGAATTGTAAACGGAGCGATGGCGCCATCGCTCCAAATCAAAATCCGCCTGAAGCTCGTGATTGGCGCGCCTGAGCAAGTTCAAGTTAAATTGCGCGGTCACGCCCTGACTGTCGTTGTAAGCGCGCTCGAGAACATCAGGATCTTTTTGCAAATCGACGCCGATGAGAAGTCCACCGTTTTTTTCGCAAAGGTCGACAATGCGGCGCAAAAACCCGGTCGCTTCCTGTGGGTCGAAATTGCCGATTGTCGATCCGGGAAAATAAACAATCTTGCGCGCCGGTGTTCGAACTGGGGAGGGCAGATCAAACGGCTGCAAATAGTCGGTGCAAACGGGGAGAATTTCCAGTTGCGGAACTAGTTGATGAAATAACGCGGTGGACTGCCGCAGTTGCTCTTTCGAAATGTCGATCGGGATGTAAACAGCTGGCGCCTCCAACTCTTCGAGGAGAATGCGCGTCTTCGTCCCGGCTCCGGTACCAAGACCGATCAGCTCGCAACGCGCGCCGATGCACTGTGCCATTTCGTGAGCGTAAAGCCGGAGAATCGCGGTCTCGGTTCGGGTAATGTAATATTCTGGTAGCTCGCAGATGTTTTGAAACAACGCCGCGCCGCGCTCGTCGTAAAAATATTTACACGGCAGCGTGCGCGGCATGCGTGACAGACCGGTGATCGCTTCAGAAAAAAAATCCGATTTCGCCAGCTCGAGATCGAGGACGGCGAGCCGGCCAGGCTCGTGGTTCATGAAGGATCGCGGGCAAAATCCGATTTCGCCAGCTCGAGATCGAGGACGGCGAGCCGGCCAGGCTCGTGGTTCATGAAGGATCGCGGGCGAGGCGAATGCCTGTGAATTGCCAGCGTTTCTCGGGCGGAAAAAAGTTGCGATAGGTGCGGCGAATGTGACTGCCAGAGGTGGCGCAGGAGCCGCCGCGCAGGACGTATTGGTTGCACATGAATTTGCCGTTGTACTCACCGAGCGCGCCAGGCGCGGCGCGATAACCGGGGTAGGGGGAATAAGCGCTGCGGGTCCATTCCCAAACGTCGCCGAACATTTGCGCAAGATGTCGATCCTGTCCGGAAGATCGACCTGGCTGCGGATGAAATGTTTCGCTTTCGACGAAATTTCCATCGATGTCGATCTTCGCGGCGGCGCGTTCCCATTCGAATTCAGTCGGCAGGCGTGCGCTCCTCCAATTGGCAAACGCGTCCGCTTCAAAATAACTGATGTGTGTGACCGGTTGCGACTCATCAACGGGACGAGGACCTGAGAGTGTAAAATTCCACCACGCGCCGTCGCGTTTGATCCAGTAAAGTGGCGCTTGCCACCGCTGTTCGTTCACCGTCATCCAACCCAGCGAGAGCCAAAATTCGGAGCGTGCGTAACCGCCGGCATCGATAAATTCGAGATATTCGCCGTTAGTCACCGGTCGACTTGCCAGGGAGAAAGCCAGGACAAGCGCGCGATGACGCGGACCTTCATTGTCGTAGGAAAATCCGGAGCCTTCGTGACCGATCTCGGCGATTGTTTCTTCAAAGTCGATGAAGTTCATCGGCGCGGCGTTTGCTGAGACGATGTCGATATTCTGCTCACGAAAAACCGGATAGAGCGGATTTTGCGCAAAGACGTGCTTGATATCGGTGATGAGCAACTCCTGATGCTGTTGTTCGTGATGGATGCCGAGAATTACGATCGGTTCGATCTCGGCAAAAAGTTTTTCATCCGCGCGCGAAATGAGCTTGTCGATGTCCGAATCGACGGACGAACGATAGCGGTGGGTTTCGTCGACAGTCGGGCGCGAGATTAAACCGCGCAGATCGCGGCGGTGCATATCGCCAGCGGCATTGTAATAGGAGTTAAACAGATAAGCGTATTGCGGGACTTCTGGGCGATAGGACGTGACCCACTTTTTCAAAATGAACGTTTCGAAAAACCAAGTCGTATGAGCGAGGTGCCATTTTGTCGGGCTGACGTCGGGCATCGATTGCACGACGTAATCTTCCGGCGCGAGGTTCTCGCAAAGTCGCGTAGTGAAATTGCGGACCTCGTGGAAACGCATGAGAAGTTGCTCCGCGTGCGACGGAATGCCGCGCGACTGCGCCAGCGCAGCCGCTCTCTCGTCGATCGTTGCGGCCGCGGTTGAACTCAAGTAATTCCGCCTTCCTGTTCGAGTTCTTCCTTGCGGGCCTCGAGCATTTGATCGTGCGCCGCTTCCTCAAGTCCGCCAGCGACCAGTTGCTCACCTAATGTTTCCTCTTCTTCAACACCGGGCCGTGGCGCGCGATGTCCGGAAGAACCTGCGACCACGTTCCATTCTTCGGTCAACTCGGCGTTCTGCTCAGTTTCTTCCGGAGGGCCCGGGTGCTCAATCCCCATTAATTCGCGGCGCGCCTGGTTCCAATCCGCATCGGTGAATTCGTCAGGGTTGCGCTCATCAATCATGGCGATCTCGCGAGCGCGCTTTTCCACTTCCTCCGGTGAAGGCACTCCCATCCCGTTGCCATGCAGAGAAATTTTGCCTGCTCCCTCGTGTGACTGTTCCTTCATACTAAGTTATACGAAATTAACGTGCAGAATGTTTGCGTAGTCGAGGAGATTTAAGAAATTAAGTGAAGAGCCAAGCACGACTAATTTCGCTGCGATCCGGTGGGCACGTTGCCTACAACGAATACGGCGAGCCCACGGGAGCCCCCCTGTTTTTTTGCCACGGTTGGCCAAGCTCGCGCACGATGGCGGAATTGACCGATCAGGCCGCGCGCGATCTCGGTGTGCGAATCATTTCTCCGGATCGGCCCGGTATCAGCGGCTCTGCGTTCCAAGCCAACCGGAAATTAATTGATTGGCCACCGATCGCACGCGAGATTGCGGATGAGCTTGGAATCGATCAATTTCATATCCTGGCGATTTCCGGTGGCGCGCCCTATGCCTATGTAACGGCCTGGGAAATGCCGCAACGTGTGCGGGCGATTGCGATCGTGAGCGGCGCGCCGCCGATTGTCGATCTTGCGGATGAGAGTGGATTGCTCGCGCTCTATCGCTGGTTGCTCGCGCTCAATCGGAAACGGCCCCAGCTCTTGCGGATATTATTCTACCTGGTGCGACCGTTTGCGACGATGCGATTATCCGCCCGCGGGGAGCGCGTTGTGCTCAAGCTCTTGCAACCGTGCGATGCAGAAGCGTTGCGCGATTCGGCCGCGTTCGAAGCGTGCTTTGAAAGTCAGCGCCGTGCCTGGCGCGGATCGGTCGAGGGCGTACTGGCCGACGCCCAGATTCACGCGCAGCCATGGGGTTTTCGGTTGGAAGATGTCGAGGTACCGGTCCGGCTATGGCATGGAAAGGAGGACCGGGCCTTCTCATTGCGCGTGGCGCAGGAAATAGCCAGGCGATTGCCGAATTGCACCGCGCGCTACGTAAACAATGCGGGCCATTACTCACTGCCTATCCGGCACATGCATGAAATTCTGGCGGATCTGATCGCGGTGTAGCCGTCGCCCTGTGGGCGACGCGATCGAGGCGCAGCTTACCACATCAGCGTCGTGCTTGGCAGAGCGAAACGGTTTGAGGAGGCAAAAATCCCGTGCGTTGGCAGCCGGGCACGCTAACAGTTCGCCGTGGAAGATTTCACGGGCGGGGCGATTCACGATCAACCGGCGCGGCGACAGTGGACTGTCGATCCGCCATTTGACGAGCGCGTTCGACAACTAGTTCGTGATTGGGGCGCGGAAAAGTCACCGGAGCTGATTGAGGAAATGATCGTGACAGCGCTAAGGATGGCGCGCGATCAGATGGGCGTGGCTGATCTGAAATTGATCAATCGTTCCGTAAAAGAGATGCGTTATGCGGCCAAGGTCTTCGCTCCATATCATCATTTGCGAAAAGTTGTTGTGTTCGGATCAGGTCGGACTCTACCCGGCGCGCCTGAATTTGAATTGGCCGAGGATTTTGCGCGCGCGATGGTGGCGCAAAACTACATGGTCATCACCGGTGGAGGCGATGGCATTATGGGCGCGGCGCAGCGCGGCGCCGGTCGCGAACACAGTTTTGGGCTCAATATTCGCTTGCCATTTGAACAACGCGCGAATGAGATCATCGAGGGCGACCCAAAACTGATTAATTTCAATTACTTCTTCACGCGCAAACTGAACTTCGTAAAAGAGACGCACGCGTTCGCATCATTTCCGGGCGGTTTCGGCACACTCGACGAGACTTTCGAAGTTCTCACGCTCATGCAGACCGGGAAGGCCCGCGTTATTCCAGTCGTGCTGCTCGATCGGCCCGATGGGACTTACTGGGAAACGTGGATGAAATTTGTCACCGAGCACCTGTTCAAGCTCGGGTTTGTTTCAGCGGAAGATTTTTATCTTTTCAAAATCCTCCACAGCGTTAAGGACGCGGCCGCGGAAATCGCGCAGTTCTACAACGTTTATCACTCGGCGCGTTGGGTTGGCGAAGAGCTTGTCATCCGCATTTGTCATCGCTTGCCGAACAAAGCGATTATCGATCTTAACGAAAAGTTCGCGGACATCCTGCGCACGGGGAAAATTGTGCAAAGTAACGCGCTGCGTCAGGAAAAAAACGAGCCCGAAATTTGGAACCTGCCACGGCTGATCCTCACACCGCATCGGCGCAGCTTTGGCCGTTTTCGACAGTTGATCGATGCGATTAACTCGTCCTCACTTGGATGAAACAAACTCGGAAGCGACCGGGTCGGTTGGGCGTTTCGACCCCGTTATTTGTGGCGGCTTAGCCTTTCTGCTTAGAGCAAGATCGACATCCAGCTTTGCTTCCATCATCCGCTCGAAAGAGAAATGATCACGCGCTTGTTGCAGCGCCCTGGCGGCGCAACGCGCGCCGAGCTGCTTGTTCGATAAAAACTCCAAAATCGCTTTCGCCATCGCCTCACGGTCCCCCGGTTCAACGATTAGCCCATTCTCGCGGTCTTGCACGATCTCCGGAACGTCACCAACTTTTGTCGCGACAACGGCGCAACCGCTCGCGAATGCTTCGCGCAAAACAATCGAGGAAGCCTCCGTCCCGAGGGACGCAATCACCACGATGTCTGCCGCTGCCAGAATATCGGGTATGTCCCACCGGTAGCCGAGCATGATGATTTTACCTTCCAGCCCGGCGTCTGAAATCCTTTGCTGGAGCCGTGTTTCGCGCCACCGCGTGCCGGTACCTTGACCCACAAAAACAAACCTCACATCCGGCCGTTGCTCCAGAACCATCCGGGCCGCCTTCATTAATTGCGTTTGGCCTTTGTCGTAACGGATCATTCCGATGTTAACAATCACTGGTGTCTCGTCGGAAAAGCCCAGCTCCTGCCGTAACTTCATTCTCTCTCTTCCGGGCGCGAATCTTGACAGATCGACGCCGGAGCCGATTACAGCGATTTTATCAGCGGGTATCCCGTTTTGCTCGACCAGCTGTTTTTTGATCACCTGCGCGTCAGCCACAATTTTTGCGCAGCCATGTTTATAAATGAAGGCGCGCCATTTGTTTCCGACAGGATCGGTGATGCAACGCGCCCGGACTACGGGAATCCCGCAAAGATAGAGGGGCAGAGAAAGCCAATGGTCTTTCGAACTGTAGGTTTTGATTAACTCGATTTCATTTCGCCGGCAAAAACGCCAGAGCCGCCACGAAGACAAAGGATCAAACCGTCGCCGCAGCGGCATCGTGCGAACGCGGGTGCCAAGTTCGCTGGCTTTGGCGAAAACTTCGCTTTTCCTGTCGCATACGAGCCAGGCCTGATGTCCGCGTTGATTGAGCCAGTTGATCTCGAGGCAGGTGCGGTATTCCTGTCCGCCCCAACTGCGACTGCTCTCTACGAAAAGTATGTGCATGTTAGATCGACAATCGCGACCGCACGCAGAGCTGGAAGCGGGCGCGCTTCAGACACTCAGGCTGGACTGACCGGTTGTCGCACGTTTTTCGAGAATATAGTCGTGGATCGTATTCACAGTGCGAAGCGCCTTGCCCGCGACTTCGGAATTGGGCACACCTACTCCGAAGGTTTTCTCCATACTGACGACGAGTTCGAGTGCGTCAATCGAATCCAGCCCCAAACCGCTTGAACCGAACAGTGGAAGATCGTCCGCGATCTTGTCGGCGGTCGTTTGGAGCATCAAATTTTTCACCAGCATCTCTTTAATGCGAGTGCGCAGATCGGGCTCGGACATACAGGCAAGTCGCGAAGTTGTCGCAGCGCCGGGGACGCGTCAATCACGCGATTGGAATAGCCGCAACCCGGGGAAAATCGACAAGCGAATTAATCAGACGTGATCGGCTTTGTCGCCGGGCGTGGCCGTTTGATTCGGATCAGGCCGCACCGCGCTGCCAGGGGTTGGGTCCTCGATTCGCGCCACAGTTGATTGCGCCGGTTGCACATCTGTTTTCGTTGCGGCACCCTCTTTCTTCTCCGCGCTATGTAATTCGTCGCTAAACTCGTCTTTTGCTTTTTGGAATTCTTTGATCGCTTTACCCATGCCGCGCGCCAGTTCCGGCAATTTCTTGGCGCCGAACAGCAGCAGAATGATCAGCAGGATGAAAATCCCCTGTGGCCCTTCGAATATATTCAGGAGGTTTGCGAGCAGGGTCATATGTCAGTTCGAAGATCAGACCGATTCCCGAAGTTGCAAGACAATTTCGCGAGCTGCATTCGCGGCGCATGAATCCTGCTGGCTAATAAAAGGCGAACCCACGGCAGCAGCCTGGCACAAGATTGACAGGCGCAAGCCGATGTGGGAAGAAGGTAATCCGCCATATGCGTCCCATTTGGAAAGGCAGCATCAGCTTCGGGCTGGTTTACATTCCGGTGGCCGTTTACCCGGCCACGCGCGAGGAGAAGATCAGTTTTCGTCAACTCCGTTCGACCGACCTTAGCCCGATCAAGTATAAAAAGGTCGCGGAGGCTGACTCCAAAGAAGTCGCGGCCGATCAAATCGTTAAAGGATTCGAGTACGAACGGGGTCGCTATGTTGTTTTGAGTGACGAGGATTTTGAGAAGGTCCGGATCGAATCCACTCATTCCATCGACATCACCGATTTCGTCGAGTTAGAGCAGGTTGATCCCAAGTTTTTCTACAAGCCGTATTTTTTGGAACCACAGAAAGGCGGCGAAAAAGCGTATGCGGTCCTGCACAAGGCTCTTAGTGGGACGGGCAAGATCGGCGTTGCCAAAGTCGTGATCAGCAATCGCGAACATCTGGCCGCGGTAAAACCCGATGGGTTGTTCCTCATTCTCGAGCTGATGCACTTCGCCCACGAAATTCTTAGCACGGAGATTTTGAAGAACGGATCGGCCACGGCCGTGACGGATAAGGAATTGAAGATGGCACAAGCTCTCATTGAGAGCATGGCAGTTGCCTGGGCGCCTGAAAAATATCAGGACGAATATCGAACGGCGCTGATGGAAATCATCGAGCAAAAAGCGCAGAACAAACAGATCGCGGGCAAACCCGCGCCGGCGCCTTCACCAACCAATGTTGTCGATCTTGTCAAGGTGCTTCAGGACAGCCTTAATCGGACTCAATCGCTTAAGCAGAAGCGCGCATCCACTCGATCGAGTGGCCGTTCCACCACCGCATTGGTCAAGCAGAAGAGACGCTCGGCCGCTTACGGCTGAGCCTCGCTGTGGCTCGCCTGAGCCGCACCGAACCTAAGGACTTCGCCTGGTTAGATAGTGGACGTGGCTGCACGACAGACGTGGAACCGAGAGGCTCTGAAAATGGACGGTGGCTTGACCGCACGTGAGACAGGGAATCGGAAATGGGTAAGGGTGCTACTGCAAAATGTGCGATGCCCTGAGATGTCGATTTCTGTCAGACCGCTATTTACGTAGTCGTCGCCTGCATCATACTCACGCGGTTGCCTTCAGTGTCGAGGAACGAGATGTAAAGGCCGTAGCCGGGTATTTCCATCGGCTCGCCAAGGACTTTGCCACCTGCTTCGGTAACCTTCTTCATTGCCTCCTTGATATCACCAACGGCGATGACGACCGAGGGATACTGTGCCGGCATATCGGCTGATTTTTTGTAAAAGCCACCATTGATGGCTCCCGGGTTTTTGGGACGACCTTTCTCGTCGGGCTCGGTGGTGGTAACGAGCACATACTCGTTCATGTCGGAGCCAAGCATCTGCGTTTGCCAGCCAAACGTCTTTGTATAAAACTCCGCCATGCGTTTTTTGTCTTCCGCCGGCATTTCAAAATGGACTACAGGGTTCATTGTTTTCCTCCATATTCAGTTGAAGTGTGATTCCATATGCGTGGGGTGGCCATCTAATGAAACCAGGCTCGGCGACGGCTTCGGCAGGCGCAAGTGGCAGCCGGTGGAATTACATTAGCCAAGATCGACATCGCCAATTTTTTTCTACTTTTTAGTTCCTACTTCCTACTTCCTTCTGTTGGTTGGAGCACTTGGTTAGGCCTAATGTGGCGACGCGACCGGTTGCGCTAACTTCGTAGCATAAATCGTAGACAGCCGCTTCAATTCTTTGCCGGCTTCACCCTGATACAGAGTCTGCGTAAAAGAAGTGGGCGTGATTTGAGAGAAAACCTCCTTAAAATTGAACTTCTTCCCATCTTTCTCGAATTCGTCGCCAAGAACGAATTGACCGCCTTCCCATTTGGCCAGATGGGCCATGAGACTACAACCACCGGGATTTTGGCTGTCGCACCAGACGGCCCGGTAGCCCTTTGCGTTCTCATCCCACCAAGCGACTCCAAAACCAGAAATCTCTCCGGTCGGTTCATTCAAGTGAAGCTCCTCGGTAAATGAGTGCTCTCCCGGGCCAAGCCGATACACTTCCTCGCCGCGGCCCGTACTACCGTTCGGCATAGTTTGACTGGGCTCAATCTTTTCGGTGACTGACCATGTTCCCAAAAATGCGTTCGATAGTTTCTGAATTTCTGGCGCAGGCTGAAGCGCGGCTGCTGCAGGCTGCTGACCAGGCTTGGGTGAAGGCTGGGCCAACGACCTCGGCTGAGGCTCCTGCGCGAGCAACGAGCAAATGGTCATTTGCACGAATAAAAGCAAAACAAGTGAGCGCGGGTTCGTGTTACCTAGGGACCTAACGAGTAGCAGTGGAGATGAGCGCAACAAGAGATTACATCTCTGACCAATGTGGCGGACTCGCAAGAAATGCGCGGCCCGCTGCCCAGGCTCGCACTCGGTGGAACCATTCAATCTCATGAATCACCTCGGTGGCGGTCGCAAGGCGCTAACAAGATAGTCTGTCTGGTTCAGTTTGAACGCGTCAAGCCAAAACGCTGGTCATACGCTATATTGAAACTTTCCAGCCGGCGCCAGGAAGAGCTGTTCCAAATCTTCTGGAAGTCATCTCATGAATGGTAGGGACGGACCGCGGGGCCGTCCGCTCCCTCGGCGCGCCCGGCGGTCACGCCCTGCCGGGTCGAGCAGTTGAAAGCAACAAGTGACACTCTGATTGTCGCTCGCATCTCTCGGGAATAAAATACACGTCTCTTTTTGTGATGTCAGATACCCTGATCTTTCGCCAACGGAAATTCTTGACGCCGATCCTGTGCGACGGCAAGTATTACAAATACGGTTCGCGCGACGAATCGCCACGCAAGGACGAAAGGAGCGAAATGCAAAAAAAAAGCCTAATAACGACAAGATATGATCACCTTAACCTCTATTTTCAAACCCAACAGGATTTCAGAAGGAAGAGGCTAATCGGAAGCAGGCGACTCTCACCTGCTATCGGTGGGGTTCTGGCCGCTTTCGCCATTATGGCAATGCTGGCGAGCGGCGCCAGAGCCGCGAGCACGACAAACGTAATATATAGCTTCGCCGGAGACGCCGATGGCGAGTACACCGATACGGACTTGGTTATCGACAGCGCGGGCAATCTTTATGGCACTTCGGTGCTGGGTGGTAATTTCGGCGGGGGCACGGTTTTTCAGCTGACGCCTTCAGGCGATAGCTGGATCCACACCGTGCTCTATAGCTTCAGCGGTGGAGCGGATGGAGGAGAACCCTACAAAGGCGTGACACTCGACACCGAGGGTAATCTCTATGGCACGGCGGTCACTGGCGGCGCCGGCAGTTGTGAAGGTGGTTGCGGCGTAGCTTATAAGCTGACTAACTCTGGCGGAGCCTGGACTCAGACTGTGATTCATTCCTTCACCGGAGGCGACGATGGCTCCGGTCCCGGAGCGGGGCTAACCATTGACAAGCGCGGCAATATCTACGGAATGGCTCCGACCGGCGGAGCGAACGGGCTTGGTGTCATATACCAACTTCACCCTGACCAAAGCGGCAACTGGACGTTGAAGGTCATCCACACCTTCACTGGCGGAACGGATGGGGCGACCGGCTCGGCTGGCCGAATGCTTCTTCGTGGCGGGCACCTCTATGGGGCGGCTACGGCGGGTGGCGCGAATGGAAAGGGCACGGCCTTCGAGCTCACGCCCACACCGAGTGGGGAGTGGGATTTCAAGACCATCTATTCTTTTAAGGGTCAACCGGACGCGGGTTCCCCCTACGGTGGTTTGACTTTCGACGCGGCGGGCAATCTCTATGGCACCACCTACTACGACGGGGCACACAACCTTGGCGCCGTTTACGAGCTGGCTCCCAGGCCCACGGGCGAATGGAAAGAAAGAGTCCTTTACAGCTTCAAAGGCGGAACAGACGGAGCCAATTCCATCAGCAACCTGGTTTTTGACGCGGCTGGCAATCTCTATGGAACGACGAGTGAAGGCGGCCTGGGGAGTGGCACGATCTTCGAGCTAACTCCTGGCCCCACCGGGAAGTGGACCGAGAGCGTCGCCCATCGTTTCGAAGGTCCTCCGGACGGAGCCTTCGCCTATAACGGGATGGTGGGTGACGGAGCGGGGAACTTCTACGGTGCAACGGTGCACGGGGGGAGTGACGACGAGGGCGCGATCTATAAGTTCACGCCGTAAGTCCATTTAGCGGGGAAGAACGCGAAGGGGTCAGGTCGTCTTTGACCTCGGCTGGTCGCCCAGGAGCTTCCCCGGTCAAATCGTATTTCAAGGTCCCCTTTTGCTATCGCACGATGCAGAAGCCCGTTCCGAAATGCATCCCATATCTCGCGAGATGCGACTTCGGGAATCGTCATAAACTTTGCGAACCATTTCAGCGCAGCCGAACCCTCCGAAAAGGAGACATCTTCGTTGTCCGGGATTCCTAGCTCGTATCGAAGCACCGTCTCAAGTAGAGGAAAGCACACGGTTACGCATGAACCAAAGCTCTACTTTCTCTTTGTGGTGACTTGACGCAGGCCGGCCGATAACGCTGGCGGGGAAGACGCTGTTACATATGGGCCGAGGTAATCATCCATAGCGTAGGCCTAATCCGCCGGTCAGCTTTTGCATATCTTCCTGTTTTCATGGCTTCCTGATTCATTTCTTTAAAAGATATCTTCTCGAAGTTCGTTTCGACGGGAACGCCGAAACCAGCACGCGAGACGCATGCGCTACCCAAGATCACACATCGTAGTACATGGAGAATTCGTACGGGTGGGGTCTCAAGCGGAGCGCGTCGTATTCCTTTTGTTTCATGTCGATCCAGTTGGCGACGAAGTCCTCGTTGAAGACGTCCCCTTTGAGCAAAAATGCGTGATCGGTCTGGAGCGCTTCGATCGCGCCGCGAAGCGAATCCGGAACACTGGCGATTTGCGCGAGTTCTTCCGGCGGCAGCTCGTAGAGATTTTTGTCGAGCGGGTCGCCGGGATCGATGCGGTTCTGGATTCCATCGAGGCCGGCCAGCAATAATGCGGAGAAGGCGATATATGGATTCGCCGAGGCATCCGGCGTGCGAAATTCGATTCGTTTGGCTTTCGGACTGGCCGAATAAGTCGGAATGCGAATCGCAGCGGAGCGATTGCGCGCCGAGTAGGCGAGATTGACCGGCGCTTCGAATCCGGGCACAAGCCGCTTGTAACTATTGGTCGTCGGGTTCGTGATGCAGGTGAGGGCGGAGGCGTGCCGCAAAATTCCACCGATGAAAAAAAGCGCCATGTCGCTCAAGCCGGCATAGCCATTGCCAGCAAACAGCGGTTTATCGTCTTTCCAAAGCGACATGTGCGTGTGCATGCCCGAGCCGTTGTCAGCGAAGAGCGGCTTCGGCATGAACGTGACGGACTTGTTGTGCTTCCTGGCGACGTTGCGAATGATGTATTTGTAATACTGCATCGAGTCGCCCATCACTTTGAGCGGCGCGAACCGGACATCGATCTCGGCTTGTCCGGCGGTCGCCACTTCGTGGTGTTGTTTTTCGATCGGCACGCCCGCTTTCTCGAGCTCGATGCACATTTCGTTGCGGATGTCCTGCAAAGTGTCGGCCGGTGAGACTGGGAAGTAACCTTCTTTCGGGCGAATTTTGTAGCCGAGATTTGGAAACTCTTCGCGCGCGCTGTTCCAATGTCCCTCCACGCTATCGACAAGATGAAATGAGGAGTTGGCCGCGTAACTGAAACGCACGTCGTCAAAAATAAAAAATTCGGCTTCCGGCCCGAAGAAGGCGGTGTCGCCGATTCCGGTGCTCTTCAAGTACGCTTCCGCTTTTTCAGCCACGCCGCGTGGATCGCGATCGTACGGCTCACGTGTGATTGGATCGACAATCGTGCAAATGAGACTGAGGGTCGGTTCCGCATTAAAGATGTCGATCCAAGCAGTCGTCGGATCCGGAATGACGAGCATGTCGGACGCGTTAATTACCTTCCACCCCCGGATGCTCGAACCGTCGAAACCGATCCCATCGGTGAAAATGTCTTCGTTGTACTCGGTGAGGGTAGTCGTGAAATGCTGCCAGGTGCCGGGCAGGTCGGTGAACTTGAAGTCCACAAGTTTCACGTTGTTGTCCTTGATCATTTTGTTGACGTCGGATGGAGTTTTTTCTTTGGCCATAATTTCGAAGGATGAGGGTTTAAGGTCGAGGGTTGAGAAAAGGAAAATCGTTAATTCATTGAATCACTCGTTCGCGAAATGTTTCGCGGCCGAATTGGCCGCCGATGGTTCGATTCTGACGTAAGATCGACAATCGCGCGGCGTTTGTCACACCGCTTTTTCGCCGATCTCTTCCGTGCGGATGCGCACCGCGTGTTCCACTGGAAGCACAAAAACTTTTCCGTCACCAATCTTGCCGGTCTTTGCCGCCGCCACCACAACGCTGACGGCTTTCTCCACCATGTCGTCCGCGAGCACGACTTCCACTTTCACTTTCGGCAAAAAATCGACTGTGTATTCGCTACCGCGATAAATCTCGGTGTGGCCCTTTTGCCGGCCGAACCCTTTTACTTCGGTGACGGTCATCCCTTCAATGCCGAGCTCGGCCAACGCTTCCTTGACCTCCTCGAGTTTGAACGGCTTGATGATCGCTTCCAGTTTTTTCATGTCGATGTAAACTTCGCGCCGCCCGGTCTTTTGCAATCGAAAGCTAAACGCGGCACGCGCTCTCTTAACAACACAACGCCGCAGATGCAATCACGATTTTTCTGTGCTCAGGCGCGGAAAATTTTTGCCAAATGTGCGCGCGGTCTATACTGAAAGTTAATGCCCCGCGACTCTTTCGTTCATCTGCACCTGCACACCGAATATTCCCTGCTCGATGGCGCGGTGCGGATGAAGGAGTTAATGAGAAAAGCGGCCGAATTTAAAATGCCGGCGGTGGCGATGACCGATCACGGCAATCTTTTTGGCGCGATCGAGTTTTACCAGGAAGCGGAGAAGGCCGGGGTCAAACCGATCATCGGCTGCGAAGCCTACGTCGCCCCGCGTTCACATAAAGATCGATCAAGTTCGATGCGCGAGGCGGCGTATCATTTCACCCTGCTGGCGCGGGACGAGACCGGCTACCACAATCTCATTAAGTTAATCTCAACCGCGCACCTCGACGGGTTTCATTATCGGCCGAGGATCGACAAAGAGCTCCTGGCCGCGCATTCCAATGGATTGATCGGTCTGAGCGGTTGTCTGGCCAGTGAAGTGAATTCGTCGATTCAGGCAAACAAGATCGACAACGCAAAACAAGCGGCGGCGGAATATCGCGATATTCTCGGTGCGGAAAATTTCTTCATGGAATTGCACGACCACGGCATGGAAGAGCAGCGGAAATGCAATCAAGTTCTGCCGCGGATCGCACAAGACCTGGGCGTCGGTTTGGTGGCGGCCAACGATGTTCATTTTCTAAAGCGCAGCGATCATAACGCGCATGACGTCATGCTTTGCATCGGCACCGGAAAAATGGTGCAAGACGAAAACCGCATGCGCTATGCGCCGGAACTTTATTTCAAATCGTCCGAGGAAATGCGCGAGTTGTTCAAAGATCTTCCGGAAGCGATTACAAATACCCTTGAGATCGCGGAGGGCTGCAATTTAGAGATCGAATTCGGGAAATCGAAATATCCGGAGTATCCGGCGCCGGAAGGAATTTCGCGCGAAGGTTACCTGCGCCAGCTTTGCGCGAAAGGCTTGCAGCAGCGTTACGGCGACCGCGCCACGATCGACAGTCAGCTTTCGCAGCGCCTCGATTACGAATTGGGCGTTCTCGAAAAAACGGGGTTCGTCAGCTATATTCTAATCGTCTGGGATTTCATCCATTTTGCCAAAGAGCGCAAAATTCCCGTTGGTCCCGGCCGTGGCTCGGCCGCGGGTTCGATCGTCGCTTACGTTCTCGGCATCACCGACATCGACCCTCTGCAATACGGATTGATCTTCGAACGCTTCTTGAATCCGGATCGCATCTCGCCACCCGATATCGACGTCGATTTCTGCGAGGCGCGTCGCGGGGAAGTTCTTGAATATGTTCGCCGGAAATATGGCGAGCGCCGCGTTGCCCAGATCATCACGTTTGGAAAACTAAAAGCGAAGAGCGTAGTCCGCGACGTCGGGCGCGTGATGGGGCTGCCGTACGCTGCGGCCGACCGCATCGCGAAGATGATTCCGAATGAATTGAACATCACGCTGGATTCAGCCGCGGAGAAAAATGCCGAACTGAAACGCGCCATCGCGACCGAGAAGGAAACGAAACAACTCTTTGAGTACGGCAAAATTCTTGAAGGCTTGTCCCGTAACGCCGGCGTGCACGCGGCCGGCGTCGTCATCGCCGATCGCGACCTGACCGAATACATCCCGCTCTGTCGCGATGTGAAAGGGAACGACGTCATCAGTCAATATCCGATGGGGCCGCTCACTGATCTCGGCCTGCTGAAAATGGATTTTCTCGGACTGAAAACGCTAACCGTGATCGAAGACACGCTCGCGCTTATTCATAAACGCGATTCGGATTTTTCTCTGGAGAATATTCCGCTCGATGATCCCGCCACATTTGCGCTCTACAACCGGGGCGAGACGATTGGCCTTTTCCAGATGGAATCCGGCGGGATGACCAGTTTGTCGAAGCAACTCGATGTGAAAAAACTGGATGACATCATCGCATTGATCGCGCTCTATCGGCCCGGTCCGATGGAACTGATCCCGGAATTTGTAAAAGCGAAGAAAGGAATTACGCCGATAAAATACCTCCATCCGCTGCTCGAAGAAATTTGCGCCGACACCTACGGCGTCATGATCTACCAGGAGCAAGTGATGGCGGCGGCGAGCAAACTCGCCGGTTACTCACTTGCGCAAGCCGATCTGCTCCGCCGCGCCATGGGCAAAAAAGACAAGGAGAAGATGGCAAAGGAGCGCAGAAACTTTATCGAAGGCTGCACCAAGACAAACAAAATCTCGGAGAAAAAAGCGAACGCGATCTTCGATTTACTCGAAAAATTTGCCGGCTACGGATTCAACAAGAGCCACAGCGCAGCTTACGGCGTCGTCAGTTATCACACGGCCTATCTCAAAGCGCATTATCCGGTTGAATTTATGGCCGGTTTGTTGAGTAACGAAATCAACAACACCGAAAAAATTTCTGTCTTCGTCGGCGAATGCAAACGCATGGGGATCTCCATTTTGCCGCCCGACATCAATCGCAGCGGCTTGAAATTCATCCCGGAATCGCAAAATGGAAAGATGTCGATCCGCTACGGTCTCGCGGCGATCAAGCATGTCGGTGAAAGCGCCATGGCAATGTCCATCCAGGAACGGAAGCGAGGAGGGGAGTTCGCTTCGCTGGAAGATTTTTGTGGACGACTCGGAACTCGCGTCGCCAATCGAAAAATGCTCGAGAGTTTGATCAAGGTAGGCGCGTTCGATTTCCTCGGGCGTGATCGCGCGGAACTTTTCGCTTGTATCGACCAGGCGCTCGCGTCGTCGGCCGCGGCACATCGCGATCGTACCGCCGGACAAGTTTCGCTGTTCGATGAAGCGATAACTGCGACAACATCGACAAGAAAGAGATCGATCGCGCCGTGGAGCGACCACGAGAAGCTTTCTTACGAAAAGGAACTGCTTGGTTTTTATGTCAGTGGGCATCCGCTCGATGCCTATATCGATCTTTTTGCGGCGAAAAATTATCAACCGATCGCTTCGTTAGGCGAGCTCGACGACCGATCACAATTCAAAACTGCCGGCGCCATCGTGCAGTTCGACAAGAAATTCACACGAAAAGAAGGCAAGCCATTCGCGGTTATTTGGATGGAAGACTTGAGCGGTACGATCGAAGTTGTGATTTGGAATGATGTTTACGTGAAAGTGTCGGACGCGCTTGCGCTTGGACGCGTCGTTGAAATTCAGGGAGCTGTCGATACACGCGGTGATTCCGTTCGCGCCACCGCGCAAAAAGTGAAAGTGCTTGGCGCGGAGAAAACGAACGGAGCCGCCAGCGCAAATGAAAGGTCGACAAATGCTTTTGAAGAGCCGGCTGTGCTCTTACAATTTTCGCCCGCGACGACGAATGAAGAATTGCGCGAGGTGCGCAAAATTCTGGCCAGTTCTCCCGGCCAACGCCGGGTGCAATTGCTTTTCGATCGGCCGACCGGAAATTCATTGCGGGTCGATGCCGGCGCAGATTTACGAGTAAATCTGACCGGCGACCTCGAGGAAAAGCTTTCGCGCTGGCTCGTCTCGACAAAGGTAGAGCGCCGCAATGTTATGGTCGATCCAGCGAAAAGCTGAGCGATTGCCGATCGCCATAGTGGAAAGCTCGAAGCGCGGCCTGGCCAAACTCAGGCGCGCCTCTGTCGCGAACTCCAATCTTAAGTGAGCGGCCGGCCGGCGCGGCGCAAATTGCATCTTTTTCACCCGGGCCCGCATCTTTCTTTAATGCAACGCTCCAATGGCCAGAACGTGCGTCGCCATGCAAATCGATCTTTTCAATTGCCGACAAAGGCTCCGCCGCGTTTCCGACTGGAAAGAATTGCAACGCGTTTACACAATCGACGGCGGACAGCCAACTGAGATCGAACAGCACCTGGCTTGGAACAAGGGTGATTCCGACATTTTGGAGATCGGTAAAGTCGATTGTGCCATTGAACGCAATCTCGATTGGCCCATCGTGCACCTGCAGTGAATCGATGGAAGCGGTGCGACCCTGGAAAATTAGCCGCAAGCCGAGTGAAGATGAAAGCAGCGGGTTTGGTGCATAATCGGAAAGGCTACGGACGGAGAGCGCGAGCGTTCCACGAGAACCGTGCTCATGCGACATGTCGATCTCGCCTTGCGCGTTTAGAAAATCTTTACCGCGTTCCAATTTCAATTCTTCAATCTCAAGCTGTGTCAGTTTCATATTTATCCGGGCCGTCAACAGGTCGATCGGAGCTTTGAAGAGCGTGAGCGCAGAACCGGTAGCAGTAAGATGTCCGCCAATTTTACGTTCGCGGGCATTTATAATTCCCTCGACCGCGATCTCTCCCGCGAAATCGCCAGGATTGGCGCCAAAGAGACCGGCGAAATCGCCGAGGTTACTGATCGACGCCGAGATATCGCCGCGAAAATCGGGCTTGAGCCAATCCGACGAAGTGGTGGGAAATGACGCCTCGCCGCGCAAGGTGAGCTGATTGTTTTTTTGCTTTATGTAGATTTGCTCGACTTCGACCTGTCGATTGTAGAGTGCGGCGCCGAGCATAATCACGTCTGCTGCGCGATCCCGCCAAGTGAGGCCGGTGACCTCAGTCCATAGCGACGCGGTCGCGTGCGTCACGTCGCGCGGATCGCCTCGAAAAGTAAACTTGCAAGCGTGGAGCAAGCCGCCCGCGTGATCGGTCAATCCGATCGCTTCCGAGGTTTGCGCGAGAGAAATATCTGCGGCCGACCCCATCATGTTCCAATTTGAAACATGAGGGCGCCATTCATTTGAAATACTGGCGCGAATTTTTCCGCCGAACACCTCCACATCGAAGTCGAGTCCGACGGTTTTTTTGCCGAGGCGCGACAAGTCGGCGGTGACCGATGGCAAGTCGAGGCCGCGGGTCAGGCTGAGGCCGGCAAGCGTCAGACGATTATCCTCCCATTTTGTTGCTCCGCGCAGATGCGAAAAAGTTTGGCGAAACCACGGCGATGCGATTGTGACCTCGTCCGCGCTGAAGCGCCCGGCATCTATTTCGCTCGCGGAAAGAGAAACATTCCGCAACAAGATCACAGCCGGTCCATCTTCGACGCGCAAATCGAAGCGCCCGAGGTCGAGACTGCCTGGGAGCAACTTTTGCAAAGTCGCCCAGCCGCTCTCCGTCAGCGATAGTCCTGCGCGGTTGCTGCGGTGGATCTCCAGACGCAATCCTTCAGTCGAGAGAGTTCGAATCGCCCGCTCGCTCCTGTGCATCACAATGGCTTTGAGACTCAAACCGACTGTTGCCCGTACCGCGTTCACCTCGATGTGAAACGCCGAATCACGCGCGCTGGCCATGTGAAATCCGCGCAGCACCACCGGACGCAGGAAGGGCGCATCTATTATGTCGATCTTGACCGTGAGACCTTGCTGCCGCGCTCTCCACCAGATCCACATGCGAAGGCCATTCGAGACAGCCGGTGGCGAAAACCAGATGGCAAATAGCAGAGCGAGAACGCTCAGCAGCATAGCCAATAAAAGTCGATTCGTGAATGCCACCGGTGATTCATTGCTTTAGCGACAAAGTTTCCCCTGGGGAAGCTCTTCTCGGCCCAGCAGGCCTGACGACTAGGCGATTCCGGCGGCGCTAATCGGTTTTGGTCGAGCTCGTGAAAACAAGTCTGAGCGGTTGGCGCGTGTGAATGCGCTCGTGGAGTTGCTTCTGTAATGCATCTTCGGCTTCCGAGGGCAAATTGCTTTCGGCCGCTTTTTCCCGGGCGAGTTGCGGCAAGATTGACAATTCGTTTTGGACATCGTTTGCGGAAATGCGGTTCCAAAAACCATTTTCAAATGCGAGCACATCCACGCGCTCCTGCTCCACGCCGAGCAATTGAGCGTGCGGCAACCGCACGACAATTTCGTCCGTACCGATGTCGACAGCCAGGTCCTGCCGCAAATCGAAGCCAGCTTTGACCGTAAAAGTGCCGTGAAGTTTTACGCGCTTTGCGCTTCCCACCCAGGAGTGCAACAACTCATGCTGCACTTCGATTCGGCGCGAAAGAATCACGAGTTCGCTCGTAGGTATGCTTTGTTCCAGATAAACGCGATTATTAATCGTGATGCGCGGTTGCAAATGCGCGACGTCGATAAAAGCCGACCGCAGATCCCTGCCAAGTCTTTCCAGTTCGGTCGTGCCTTGCGCCGCCGTTCGCGCCGGCCAGCTCTCCAGACGCAGGAAAACGATGATGACAACAGCGGCGATGATCAGCCCGAGGAACGTGAACGCGATCGGCCACGAAAATCGTCCCGACTCTGCTGACTTCGACATTGAGCGTTGAAAGTTGAACGTCGGGCGTTTTCTTTTCAGCCCGAAAAAAGTACCGCCCCCCACGCCCGATGGACGTGAAGGGCGGCTGTTCCCCCCAGAACAATCTTGGAAAACTTCGGTGCTAGTAATCGAGCTTACGGGCCGTCGCAACAAAATTTTGCGTGAACTTATGCGAAGGCCGGCCAAGTTTGCAAAGAACTTGTCGCCAAACCCGGCGTCACCGGGCAGCTCCTTCAACCGCAACTGGCGATCGGCACTCGATGACAAAGAGAAGAACCTGGGCGACCCAGCTGATTGATTTAATCGGCTGCCTTTGGCGCGAAGCGGGTCGATCTTTTGGGCTACGCGGCGGCATTTCAGCGAGACGATGAGAGCAATACTAGTGGAGCTTGCATAAACCTGCTTCGAGCGTTCTAGTTTTGTATGCGTAATCTGCACGGCGAAACGTCACCGAGCCTGGCTGGCTCGTTGCTCGTCGCTCATCCTAACATGCTCGACCCCAATTTTCGGCGCGCGGTGCTTTTTATTTCTGCGCATGATCCAAGCGACGGTGCGCTGGGAGTGATCATCAATCGGCCGCTCGATAAACAGGTGGCCGATTTAGTGAGCGAGACGCCGCCCGATGGTCTCGCTGACGTGCCGGTCTTTCTCGGCGGACCGGTTGGGAAGAATCAACTGATGTTTGCGGCGTTCGAGTGGCAAAAAGGCAAAGGGCTTAAGCTCAATCACAATGTCGGCTTGAAGGAAGCAAACGAAGAGGCAGATCAGAATCTCGCGTCAATCTGCGCATTTGTAGGTTACGCGGGCTGGGAGGCGGGACAGCTTGAGGCCGAGCTCAAGCAAAAAGCATGGCTGCTGCAAAAACCTAGTCGCTCCGTCCTGGAACCCGATCGTTTGCCAAAACTTTGGTTCGACATCATGCGCGGTCTGGGGCCCTGGTATAAGATGCTGGCGGTTGCTCCGGATGACCCGTCACTCAATTAGTGACGCGTCGCATTTGCTTCGATTTGTTTTAGCTTGTCACTCGTCACTGGTCACCTATCACTGATCAATGATCATCGGCGTTCCGAAGGAAATTAAGGAGCAGGAACAACGCGTTGCGCTGCTACCCTCGGCCGCGGGGCAATTGGTTCGGCGTGAGCATTCGGTGCTCGTGGAAAAAGGCGCGGGCGTTGGCTCCGGCTATCCTGATGAAGAATACGTCAAAGCGGGCGCGGAGATTGTCGATCTTGCGAAAGACGTTTTCGCGCGCGCCGACATGATCGTGAAAGTGAAAGAACCGTTGGAATCCGAATTTCCACTTTTGCGAAAAGGCCAGATTCTTTTCACTTATTTGCATCTCGCCGCGAGCAAAGCGCTCACCGAAGCTCTGCTGAAATCGGGTGTGACCGGTGTTGCTTATGAAACGATCCAGGTCGGGAATCGTTTGCCATTGCTCGAACCGATGAGCGAGATCGCGGGGCGCATGGCGGTAGTGATGGGCGCGAATTTTCTGGCAAGATATAACGGCGGCAGCGGCGTGCTGCTTGGCGGTGTCCCCGGCGTTTTGCCTGGTCGTGTCGTGGTGGTCGGTGGTGGAACTTCTGGCGTGAACGCGGCCCGCATGGCCACTGGTCTCGGCGCCGACGTGATCATTCTCGATGTCGATCTTGAACGACTGCGTTTTCTCGATCTCGCGATGGGCGCTGCGAACACGCTTTATTCGAGCGAAGCGAACCTGCAGGAATTGATGCCGGATTGCGATTTGCTCATCGGCGCCGTGTTGCTGCCCGGGGCGAAAGCGCCGAAACTGATCACGCGTGCGATGTTGCGAAAAATGAAACGCGGCAGCGTGCTGGTTGATATTTCCATCGATCAAGGAGGCTGCGCGGAAACTTCGCGGGCGACCACGCATCTCAATCCGGTTTATGTCGAGGAAGGCGTCACTCATTATTGCGTGGCGAATATGCCGGCCGCCTACGCCCGCACCGCTACTCAGGCGCTCACCAACGTGACTTATCGGTATGTGGAGTTGCTCGCCGATTTCGGTTTAGAGGGAGCCTGTAAGGAGCAACCCGCCTTGGCGGGCGGAATCAACACCCGCGACGGGAAGCTGACCTGTCGCGCGGTGGCCGATGCGCATGGATTGCCATTCGAGCCACCGTTTTGATTTGATGTAAGGCCGAAAAGGAAGCTTGCTCCGATTCATCATTAACTCAATATTGGGCCTCGCAATCCAAAACCTATGAAGAAATACATCTGCATTCTGGCTGGCGCCGCGCTCCTCGCGGCTTGTGAACAGAAAACCGAAACCACCGCGCCGGCCGCAAGTCCGACAGCGTCCCCCGAAACGACTACGGCCACGACTCCAACGGAAACGACGACGACTACGACTCCCGTGGAATCGCCTTCGCCGACACCGTAATTGAATCACTCAGTAAAGAATTCGGTTTTTCAATCTATGAAAAAATGCATCTGCATTTTGGCGGGCGCGGCTTTGCTTGTGGCTTGTGAGCAAAAGGAAACTACGGTGAACCCGCCTGCGGAGAAGAAGGAAAGCAACACCACGATCGTCAATCCATCTCCTGCCACTTCGAGCAGGACGGAGTCGAACACGACAATCAATACCACCTCTTCGCCCAGCAGCGAGACAAAGACCGAATCGACCACGACCACAACTTCCACACCGGCTCCATAATTTTCCGGGAGCGGTTTTAGCTTTCGCAAAGTCCTCCTGCGCACTGATCGCGGGAAGGCTCTTACTGTACTGCGATCTTCGCGCATTGTCGTAACTGCGGCATCATCGCAAGATCGACAATTTGATATGCTGTTGCGCCGTTCGCTTTCGTTTCCAAAAAGCCGGCGGTTGACCCGCGCGTCTGAATTCGAGCGCGTCCGTCGAGAAGGCCGCGCCCATCATGGCGGGCTGCTGATTCTTGGCGTGCTCGCGGCGGAAGAATTTCACGGTTTCCGCGCCGGCTTCGTCACGGGACGTCGGCTCGGTAGCGCGGTTGTGCGCAACCGGGTGCGTCGTCGCCTGCGCGAGATCGTGCGCAACCACCAGCAAGAGATTGTCGATGCAAAGTGGATTGTGACGATTGCGCGAGCGAACGCTGCGCGCGCAAGTTATCGCCAGTTAGAAGATGAATGGTTGCGTCTGGCAAAGCGCGCTTTTATTCTAGCGTCCTGATGCTCCGGCTGGTTCGCGCTTTTATTCGCATCTATCAATGCACGCTTTCGCCGCTCTTGTCCTTAATCGGCGGGCCCGGTTCTGGTTGTCGATTCGAACCGACGTGCTCGGCCTATTTTTTGGAAGCAGTGGAAACGCATGGCTTTTGGCAGGGGATCTGGCTGGGATCAAAACGAATCGTACGATGTCAACCTTGGGGCGGTTGCGGGCGCGATCCGGTGCCGCCTCGCACTTCCCGTAATTACGCGACTGATCCGCTCGTTTGTGAATAGCCAGGGCGACAATTTTTATGGATCGAACCGCGTGGATTGCCGTTATACTTTGCGTCGCCGGTCTGGTTTTGTGGGAAGTCTATCTCGCGAGGCAGATCCGGCCAAAACCGCTCGCCGCGCCCGGAACAACTGCCGCGCCAGTTTCGTCGACTCCAGTAATCGCGCCTAGCGCGCCTCCATCATCTGCCTCTCCGGCGCCTGAGGCGGCGGCAGTAGCGGCGGAAACAATTCCACCGTTTCAAGAAGCGGTTGAGACGCTCCGCAATTCCGACGTCGAGCTCCGTCTTACAAATCGCGGCGGCGGCATCGCCGAGGCGATTTTGCTCAATCACAAGGCGGAACAGAATGCGCACGTGACCTTGAATTCTTCCGACCGCTTGCCGATCGGCGCAATCATCGACAATCCCGCCGCTCCGCTCTTGCCGGAATACAGAATCGCGCGGGAAGGGGATGCTATCCGATTCGAGCGCACCATGTCCGAGCGTGTCACGATTCGAAAAAAGTTTTTCTTCCAAAAGTCCGCGGAAGCAAAAGACAACTTCGTCACCGAGCTCGATGTCGATCTTGAGAATGGCGGCGCCGCGCCCTACGCGAACCCCGGCTACTTTGTCGCGCTTGGAGGTGCTGCTTCAATTCACCCGAAAGATTACCCTTCCTACACCCGACTCGTCTGGTGCATCGATGGAAAGGCAAAAGGCATCGATGTCGGCTGGTTCGGAGGCGGCAGCGGATTTTTTGGCGTGGGTCAGCGTGCCGCGCAACCCTTTTACCAGCAAAATGTCGCGGGCGCGGAATGGGTTGCGGTGAGCAATCAGTTTTTTACCGCGTTGATCGCGCCGCTCACGGCCAAGGCGAACGGCGCCTGGGCTCGCCGTTTCGAGATCGCGCGCTGGCCGGATCAAAAAAGCTTCGGAATCGAAGGCGCGCTGGGCATGCCCGGCTTTCAATTACAGCCCGGACAAACTTACAGCGCGCGGTTTGAGATCTACACCGGCCCGAAGCTTTACCATCGGCTCGCGCAACTCGAGCACAACGAAGCCGAGATCATGGACTTCGGCATGTTCAAGATCGTCTGCCAGTTTCTGCTTAATTTCATGAACTCGTTGCACGGCCTGCTCGGAAATTACGCGGCCGCCATTCTCGCTCTTACCACCATCATCAAGCTTGTGCTCTGGCCGATCCAAAACAAAGCGAACCGTTCCATGCGCCAGATGTCTGCGCTCTCGCCGAAAATGCAGGAGCTGCGCGAGAAATACAAAGATGATCCCACCCGTATGAACCAGGAGGTGATGAAGCTTTACAAGGAGTACGGCATCAATCCGGTCGGCGGCTGTTTGCCGATGGTGATTCAAATTCCGATCTTTTTCGGCCTGTTTAAAATGCTCGGCCAGGCGGTGGAATTGCGAAACGCAAAATTTCTCTGGGTGCGCGATCTTTCCCAACCGGACACGGTTGCCCATCTGCCCGTGCTCGGCTGGCCGGTCAACATCATTCCGCTCTGCATGGCCGCGACGCAAATCTGGCTGATGCAAATGACGCCCAAGACCGGCGACGCCACCCAACGCCGGGTGATGATGTTCACGCCGCTCATCTTTTTATTTATCTGCTACAATTTTGCTGCCGCTCTGGCATTGTATTACACGACGCAGAATCTTTTCAGCATCTTGCAATTTTATCAGAACAAAAGACAACCCGCGCCAACGCTCGAAAAGCGTTCGGTCGCCGCGAAACGAAAAAACCGATGACACCGAAGGAATTACTCGACACCATCCTCGGCTATCTCGGTTTTGTCGTGCAAATCGAGGAGTCGCAGAACGAGGCGGGCAACCTGGTTCTGCAAATTTACACTGAGGAAAGCCGGCGCCTGATCGGGCGCGACGGCGAAACACTCGAAGCCATCACGTTTCTTCTCAACCGGCTGTTACAAACGAAGGACCGGGACGCAGCGAAAGTGATAGTCGATTGCGAGCACTACCGCTCCATGCGCGAGGACCGCATTGTGCAGCGCGTCCGCGAATTGGCGGAGCGCGTTCGCATTACTGGCCGTTCCTTACAGCTCGAGCCGATGAATTCCTACGAACGGCGCCTCGTGCACAATGCTTTCAAGGACGATCCGGAGGTCGCGACCTGGAGCCCGTCCGATTCCGCGCGCATAAAGCAAATCACCTTGCTTAAACGCCAGCGGAAAAAAGAACCTGCGCAAAAGGAGTAATTGTCGATCTTGTGGCGGTAGGCGGGACTCTGCCGGGCCGGCGACTTTTGCAGGGCAGCCATCTTGGCTGCTAATTAAAACACGGAGGCGAAAAACCGCCGCCCTACAATTCGGGCTGAAAACGCGCAGCCTCTTTGGCAAGGCCCGAACGCACTTCTGGTCGCCAGCGAAATTTTTCCAAAAGCGGATTCGATTTGCCCTCCACAGCGTCTGCGGCGATTTCGCCAAGCAGCGGCGCGAATTTGAACCCGTGACCACTATCGCCGGTTGCAATAACCAATCCGCGTCGCTCCGGATCGGACGCGATCCAAAAATCTCCATCGTGCGTGTCGCAGTACAAACAAATCCGCGTGTAAACGATTGGCGCCTCTGTCAGGGCGGGAATTGCCGTGGTCAAAAATTCGCGCAACTTTTTTTCCTCTTCCGGAGTGACCGTGCGCTCGGGCAATTCCGGCGACATCTCGCGGCCGGGTCCATGATTTGCGATTTTCACCACGCCTTCACGATTGAGCGGAAAACCATAATAGCCCGTCGTCGAAATATCGGCGCCGAAGAAGGGAAAACGCTGCGGCGAGAAAAGTTCCGGTTTGTCAGGTTTGAGATGAAATACCGGATGTCCCGTTGCGCGAAAGAATTTTCGCGTGAACGGCAGCACGTACGGCGTCCACGCTCCAACTGCGACAACGACAGCATCGCCGCCAATTCGTTGTCGATCTTGCAGGACAATGCCGTTGACCGAATTATCGTTTTCATCCAATGCGATGAACTTGATCCCTTCGACTAACTCAACGCCGAGTAATCGTGCTTGCTCAACGAGCGTAACGACGACCCGCCCGCTCTCCACATAACCCGCTTCGGGATCGAAGAAACCATCGTGAAAGCGTTCTGCATTAAATGCGGGGAAACGTTTGCGCAGCTTTGCTGAATTGAGTCGTTCAAACTTGTGTCCGCGCTTCTCAAATATTTTGCAGCTTTCGTATTCAAAATCGCCAGGCTGCATGAGCTCGCGCCGAACGAACAAAACGCCGGTCTCGTGATACAACTCGAAGCCGAATTCCTCATTCCACTTTCGCCACAATGGAATCGCGCGCTCCGCCAGCGCTGTGTAATATTCATCAGCGCCGTAAGCAGTGCGGACCGCTTTGCTGATATCGGTGGACGCGGCCAGCGGATGCGGCAGCGGCCCTGGATCGACAAGAACAACTTTGTGGCCGCGTTTTTTTAGTTCAATCGCGGCAGTGACACCATTAATGCCTGCGCCAACGATAATTACCTTGAGCACGTGGAAGATTCGAATTGCGAGGCGAGTGCTGTAGCCACGGCGCTCAGTCGCCGTGTTTCAGCGCTTAATCAAATTCCAATCGCATTATTTCACCTTGAAATGGCCATCCTTCGGGTGTCTCGCTTAATCCGGCTCGCACAGGATTCATTCGAACATAATCCCATTTTTGCGAGTAGCTTTCCTGGCTTCGAAGAAGATGATCGAAAAATCCTTCTTGCCAGTGTGGTTTTTCAACCCCCCAGCGTCAGGAGTCTCTTGCCAATCACCGATCGCAATGCTTGAACCCATTTAGCCAGTGTTATGCCTTCGGTCGGCAGCGCCACAAAGATATGCGTGTGGTCGGGCATGAGAACGTAGCGACCAACCGCGACCGCGTGCTCTTGTGCATGAAGGCAGAAGGAGCAAAATGCTTCATGGATTTCCGGACGTGCGAGCAAAGGCAGCCGTTTATAGGTGTTGAACGTTATAAAATACAATTGGCGCACGTTTGAAAAAAGCCGTTCGAGTCGACGTGGCCGCCGCGGATGGCCCGACTTTCGGTCAACGAGCATAAAGAATTCTGCGAAAAGAATCGTGCACTGGGCAATCTAAAACGCCGTGTCGATGAGCAGAGACGAAGACGCCTCGACAGAGCGAGGCGGCTACAGCTGCTAATCGGACTCGGCGAATTCGAAAATGATTTTGCCGCTGCGTTTTCCCTGCGCGGCGTGCATAACAGCGGCTTTCGCTTCGCTTAGCGGATAAGCTCTTTCCACTTTCGTTTTCAACAGTCCGCGCTTGGCCATTTCGAAGAGTGGCCGAAATGCATCCATCCGTTCGGCCATGGTCGCGTTGTCGTACCACTTGTTAATCCAAATTCCGCGGAAACGAAGATCTTTGAAAATGAGCAGGCCGTTTGGGATTTTCAGCGGTTGCAAACTCATCGCGCCGAAGGTTACCATCGTTGAGCCCGGCGCGAGGCAGTTGGCAAGGCGCAGCGCGCTTTCACCGCCGACTGCGTTCAATCCCAACCGGACTGGTGCGCCGCTCATCGCATTCTTTACTTCCTCGCGAAGATTTTCTCCATCCACAAACACGACATCGCCGCCTTCTGAGCGCAGGTCATCGATCAATTCGGCGCGGCGAACGACATTGATTTTCAACATTGCCGCATGCACCGGCTCGATCTCCGGTGGGACCGCGACCAGTTCGCTCGCTTTTACGGCAACGGCTTCGCGCCAAGTGCCGAGATTGTGCGGCAGGATAACGAGCGCCCCGGCTGTCATTCCTGTAACGTCGCTGCCAAGATCGACAACTACTCCCGCGCCTTCGAACCCTGGCGTCGCCGGAAGTTCAGGTCGCACCGGATATTTTCCGTCGATTGCATTGAGGTCAGCCGGATTGATTGGCGCCGCACGCATTTGCACCACTGCTTCGTCCGCCGCCAGCTTTGGCCACGGCTGAGTCTCCACACGTAAGACTTCCGCCGGATTTCCATGCCTTTCGTAAACGACCGCCTTTATATTTTGATTCATCGATGACTTCGGCGCTGCATCCTCAGGCTTCCGCGAGTAATCTGCAAACTGGTGCGCGCGTTGCGCTGCTCGGCCTCGCAATCAATGTCCTGCTGGCATCGGCGAAAATTATCGCCGGACTGTTAGGCAATGCTTACGTGCTGATTGCCGACGGAATCGAATCGACACTCGATATTGCCGGCTCGATTGTCATTTGGGGCGGATTAAAATTTGCCGCGCGCCCGCCCGACGCGACGCATCCTTACGGTCATGGCAAGGCCGAGCCGATTGCTGCGGTCGTCGTCTCGATGGGCGTGCTCGCCGCCGCGCTTGGTTTGGCCATTCAAAGCGTACGCGCACTTTTTCTCCCGCATCACGCGCCCGCCCCGTTCACACTCGTTGTCCTGATTGTTGCTGTAGTTGTGAAAGAAGTTTTATATCGATATGTCATCCGGTTTGGTCGCAATGTTGAAAGCACCGCCGTGCAAACGGACGCGTGGCACCATCGCACCGATGCGTTGACTTCCATCGCCGCCTTCGTCGGCATTTCCGTTTCAGTTATCGGTGGCGCGACGTGGCAAAGCGCGGACAACTGGGCGGCGCTTTTTGCCTGTGCGCTGATCGGCGCCAACGGTTATCGGCTGTTGCGGCCTGCTTTGTCCGAAATCATGGACACGGCGCCGCAGAGTGAAATTGTCGATCTCGTTCGAAATGCGACCCGATCTGTCCCCGGAGTTATCGAGATCGATAAATGTCTCGTGCGCAAAATGGGCCTGGGTTTTTACGTCGATCTTCACGTCGGCGTGAGCGGTAACATTTCTGTGCGGGAGGGTCACGACATTGCGCATCAAGTGAAAGCAGCCATCCAGCAAACGGACGCGCGAATCGCGGATGTGCTGGTGCACATCGAACCCGCGCAAGGGTAGGGCCGCCGCGCTGCGACGTCCGCGGACAGCACACCGCCGCTGTCCCTACCGATCGACCTGTCGCAGAAGATCGACGATCGCACCGGTCAAAATTCTGCGCGCTCGTGTAATTTGGCGCGCGAAACGAAACAGATCGAAAAGGGCACCTGGATGGTTGATCAAATAAAGCGACAATTTCGCCGCATTGGTCCGCTGGCGCTCGATGTCGAACAGGATGCTTGGCGGTAATGGAAAGGGTTCGCGCAGACTATCGCTTATTACACGCAACGAAAACATCGGGATTCCGCGCACGGAGCATGCTTGCGCGATTACCTCCGTTTCCATATCGACTGCATCGGCGGCGTTTGTCCACGCAATCTCGTTTCGCGCGTCGATCGAATCGACAATCGTTGCTGATGTAAAAAGTTTCGCACTGCGCACATTGTCATCCGTCAGGATTTGCTGCGCCTCAGAAACCAATTCTCGATCCGAGAAGTTCTCCGCGACGATCAAGTCGCCAACTTGGAAATCTTCCCGCGCTGCGCCGGCGAATCCTGAGCTGATTAGACGGCGAGGCTCCTCAGTCCGCAGGAAATTGTCGATCTTGAGTTGGCAGCTTTTTCGACCAACGCCGGTGTGCAAAATCGCGATGGATTGGTTTTCGATCTTGCCGTAAACGATTTTGCCGCCGCTGGATGATGCACGCTTCTTTTCCCGCAACAGACCGACCAGTCCCGAACTTTCCGCCGACAAGGCGAACGTGATCGCGATCATCGCTTCATCTGGTTTCGTTTCGCGATCAGTTTTGTGGCAGCGCAGATTCGATCACCTGGACGGAGAAACTTTTCTTCGCCGAAGTTGGCGCCTTTGTTTCGCTGGGAGCGGGTGAGCTTGGACTTCCGCCAGTAATTGCGGAAATCGCTGCCCGAAATTCCGCCTCCCGATTGGAGGGAAGATCGAGAAGAAGTCCGAGGCGATGTTTCTCCGGGATTCCTTTCGTGGTCGTGCCGTCGAGCCGGTGAGCGATTGAAACAATTTCGTTCGCCACCTCATCCAATTTCCCCGGCGCCGCAGAAATCGTGATGTCGCTTACGCCGAACGGTGCCGGCGTTAGCTCAGTCGCCGCTGCCTGTTCGAGAGATTTCGTCAATTGCTGCCGCGTTTGCGCTTCGAGCGACGCGCGATTCTGGTTTTTTGTTTCATGTCTTGCGATCAGCCACAAGCCGACGCCTACGTTTACGGCCATGAGAATGATAAATGCGACGCCGACGCGGCGCGCCATTTTCCGCCCGCGCTCGGAAACGTCCGCTTCCTCCGGCAGCAAAACCTCGCGCGAATCGCTGTGCATGCCCGCGTGGATTCGTCGCGCGACCGCGATCTCGCGTTGCAATTGCTGGTCCGAAGTCAGTCGCTCCTCCAACGCGGCCCGCTCTATCGCGGAGAGCTTGCCATCGAGATAATCGAAGAGTTTGTCGGGATTCATGCGCTGCGAGAAAGCGTGACGCGAGACGCGTGTGTGTGCAACGCCGAAGTGGAGAGCGTTAGGTGTCGCTTTTGCGCACCTGATTTGATAAGGAAAGGCACCCAAAGACAGTCAAGGCAAACGTCAAATGTTTAAACGCGACCGCATTCTCCAAGTAATCGCCGACGGCAAAAATCACCGGGGTCGACATTGGCATTCGCGGCGAAAAGATTGTCACAACAGAGCCGACCGCCGACCACATCTGCCTTCACTATATCCTTTTGACTCGCCTGCGTCGATCATAAGCTTTCAAATTCAAGATCTCAATGAAAAGACCATCTGAGAATGAAGCCGATAACTTCTTACATCATTTGTTCTGTTCAACGCAGTGGCACACACTTGCTTTGCAGCATCCTCGAGAAGACGCGTCTTGCCGGTTCGCCGGATGAGTATTTTATTTCTGAGGCCGACTGGACTTGGGAAAAACGATGGGGCAGCCCTTCCCGCGCAGTCTATATTGAACGGATTTTTGAGCAAAAGACTACGCCCAATGGGGTCTGTGGCTTTGTGGTGATGTGGGTTTATTTCGACCGTATGCTTCAAATGCTGCAAGAGATTCCTGCGTACAAAGATATGAACGGCTCACAGCTCCTCGACGCAATATTCAACCGACCGAAATACATTTGGATGCGTCGACGCGACCACGTCCAGCAAGCAGTCTCTTGGGCGATAGCTTTACAGACGGGTGTTTGGATCAAAAAGACGGGGAAGACGCCCAAGCTACGTTCAAAGCCGCACTTTGATTTCAACCTGATTGACGATCTGCATAATAGGATCACAGCGGGCGAAGCGGGCTGGGCAAATTACTTTCGTGAAAATCAAATTGCCCCTCTTGTCCTGTTCTATGAAGATATCGTTGCTTCCAACCGCGATGCCGCCGTACTTGTACTCGAATTCTTAGGAGCGCCATTTCCGCCTACTCTCGAAATTGCGGCACCAACAACACAAAAGCAAGCTGGCTCGATCGCACAGGAATGGGCAGCGTCTTATCGAAAGCTAAAAGAGAATAAGGTGAGCAAGCTTGCTCACGCCTTTAGACGCGCGTTCACAGGTAAAAACGTTGGCTCTGTTTGACACTCTCATAACAAATGGTCTCGTTGTCACCGCACAGGGTCTTTGGTTCGTATCCCCAAAAGGACCGTTGCAAGTCAGTCTTGACGCAGACCTTTTTTCCATCCCGAATGGAAAAAGAGATCAGAGCTAAGCATTTGATACTCCCTCGATTGCGGAAAGCGGGAGCCGGAAAGCGGAAATAAAACTGCAGGAACGGAAAGCATGACGCCGGACGCGTTCGCGCGCAACGTCGAACTGCCGGCAGATGGTTTGGTACGCGCCCGGTTCGGGCCGGCACAAAAAGATTCATTTTTTTCTAAAACTTCGCCCAAGAAATTCCGTAGAGCGGCCCGGTGCATTGTAGCGAGAATGAGGAGTCCCGCGAAGGGAATGGGCCGTATCGTTTGCGCTTTACCCTCGTGGAAATAGAGTATCGCCCTCGTGGGCGAAGACGGTCAGGCAGGCGCGCAGACGCACGGACGGCTTTGGCGTCGCGCGGCGGTTGCGCTTGCTGCGTGCATTGCGCTTCTCCTGATTTTTCATCGCCCACTTTTGCTTGGTCTCGGCCGGCAGGTCGCGCGGCATTATGCCGGGCGCGAACATTTGAAGATCGATTTTGCTCTCGAAGGAAACATCTTTACGACACTTTCGATCCGACATCTTCATGTCGTCCCGACGGGATCGACCGACGTCGAATCAGTCGATGTCGATCTTGCCCGCGCCGATTACAGCTTGCTGGCACTGCTCCTGCATGGTCCATCGCAGTTTCTGAAAAGCCTGGAAGCGCATTCGGCCCGGATCGTTTTGAATCCAGTCGAAGTGCCGCTCAAGCCGCGCCCGCCCAAAATTCACGAGAGAATTAGGCTGCCCTCGGTTTTTCCGGACCGCATGCGTTTATCAGACGTCACTCTGATTGTCCGGAATAAACCTCACGATTTCATTTTGGAACATGTCGATCTCGATTTGGACCCGCGCAGTCCCGGCGAATTGCGGGTCGATAAGTTGCAACTGCCGGCGGGACAAGGCTGGACAAAAATTTCGGCGCAAACGTCTTATGCCAATCGGAACCTCGTGCTCCACGATCTCCTGCTCGATAACGAAGATCGCTTTCGGGTTTTGAATGTCGATGCGTCGCAGATCGGCGCAAAAACCCTGACGATCAATGTCGATAGTGCGATTGGCGGCGGAACGCTTTCCGGCTCGATCACCATGACCCAAACTTCTTCTTCGCTGAATACAAAAGTGCGTTTGCTTGGAGAAACGATCGCGGCGACCGCGCTTAACAAATACCTCGATTTGCCCGAGGGGTTTATCGGCGGACAAATCGAACGGGTGAAGGTCGATCTGGCCGGCGTCCTGAATCTCCCGAGCTCCTGGAGCGGGACGATGTCTGCGCAGATGAGCAATCTGCGCCGACAACAAATGGTTTTCGATCGTTGTATTTTCGAAGTCACCGCACAACAGGGAAAGGCGACGTTGCAAAGCGCGGACATCGTTCAAGGGAGGAACGAATTTCACTTGCGCGGTTCGGCCGATTTACCGGCTGATATTAAACAGTTTGGCCGGAGCGCGGCGACGCTGGAAATGTCAGCCGCCGCAGTCGACCTCCAGCGATTGACCGCCGGAACCGCGCAGGAACTGACAGGCTCGGCTCAGATCAACGGCAGGATCGACATCAAGAATGGGAAGCTGAAGGCGAATCTGACCGCGTCCGCGGGTTCGGTCGGATTTGCAAATAGCACGATCGACAAGCTCACTGCGAATCTTAGAGCATTTAAGACAATGCCGCCGTCGAATCTTAGAAAACCTTGGTTTGCCGATCTCCGCTCGGCGCTCGACTTAGATATTTCTAATATACGTTATCGGGACTATGTGATTGATTCCGTGGCCGGCTCGCTTAGGGGAGTTGACGATTTGATAAGCGCGGAGCGTCTCAATTTCCGGCGAAAGCAAAATGATCTGAGTGTTCGCGGCCGATACTGGCTGCCGGAAGAGCTGAGCAAGGCCGCGTCGCAATCCGCGCAGTTGAATGTTTCGTTAAATGCGACTGAGGTCGCGGATTACTGGGTGGCCGATTCGCCGGACAAGATCAGCGGGCCATTGCAACTGACCGCGCAGATCGAGCGGAAACGGGGCATCAGCAACGGCCAGATCGCGGTCTCCGGGTCTCACCTGAAGATGCGTGATTTGGTCTTTAAACAACTGAGCTCGCAATGTTCCATTTCGAACAACGTGATCTACCTGAATGATTTTACGGCGAGCTTGAACGAGCACGATTTTGTCGGCGCGCGTGGGATTGTCGATCTTCGCGCGCCATATCATTACAGGGGAAAATTCTCGGCGAACGTTTCGGATTTATCGACGCTCGAGCCGCTGCTCGCCGCTTATGGAAACGAGCGCAAGCTGGCCGGCTCGCTCGCGATCGACTGGGAGGGAAGCGGCGACGCGGCGAAATTTAAGAACTCAGGGAAACTGAAGCTCACTCTGGAGAAAGGCCGCTATGGCGATTTGCAATCGTTGCAGGCGAATGCGGACGCGACTTACTCGCCGGATGGTCTCGATGTCCCTTTGATTTTTCTGCGCAGTAACAAGATGGATTTTCAAGCGATCGTCCGGGCAAAGGGCGAAACCCTGGAGATCACGAAAATTCAACTCGACCAGGGCGAAGCGAAGTACGCGGGAGGTTATATTTCCATTCCGTTTATCTGGAAAAACCTGGGTACCGCCGCGCCAGTTTGTCCCCCGAACGGGAAAGTGATCGCGAATTTTCAATCGGAGAACATCGAGATCAAAAAGCTTTTTCAAGACGTTGGCCTGCAATCAACGACATCGGGAACCGTCAACGTGAAGCTGGACGCGCAAGGAACACTGGCGGATTTGAATGCGCGGTTCGACGTGCAGATGCGCGATCTGCGCAGCGAGCGCCTGCCGAACCTAGGACCAGCGAGCTTCGACCTAAGTGCGCAGTCCCAACACAATCAGTTGACCGTTTCAGGCAAATTGCAGCAGGCCAGGATTAAACCGGTGGAATTGACGGCGAATTTGCCGTTCAACGTCGCAAAGATCGTGCGCGAGCGGAAGTTGGCGGACGAAACGCCGGTCACGGCAAAAGTTCGAATGCCGAAAAGCTCGGTCAATTTTATCCACCAATTTGTGCC